>JGI24159J19872_10000955_pt1 | contig 29789 bp, 20 predicted proteins | sample Ectturendosymbi4_FD_19872 | JGI IMG/M metagenome (IMG submission 19872)
CTTGTGTTTGTTTGTTATTAAAATTTTTCTCCGGAGTGATCGGACCTCGGCAAGCTTGAACTTTTGTAACTGGACCTTTGTTAAAAGTAGTTGAGNAACTCTGCTCTAAAGCATGCATTTCTTCCTAAAGTATGAAGTCGTTTTCGGNCGTGAAATACATCTGCCGCTAAGTTATCAAATAAGCATTATGAAAACAGGCAGGCGGTTCGCGGCGACGCAAATCTAAACGGAACAAACTGACTCCTTGCGCTGCCAACACGCAGCTGGGATCAAGCGTCAGGTACATTGCGCTGGGAGGAGGAACAGCGGCGAAAAAGTTAACAGTCTCGGCTTCGATGGAACTCACACAAGCGACATTGCGGCCGAGGAAATTATTCATCCCACGCTTTATTAGCACGACGCCCCAAGTTGCAACGACCAGAACAAGAGATCTTTCCGCTTCAGACGTTTGTTTGTTTGTGCAAAGCAGCGGACTTAACGCGTCGCAGGATCGAACAGATCGGTGGAGTAAGAGCGGCGCGGTCGAGAAGCCTTTCTGGCGCATTAGGTTGAGTTTGACTTCGGTCTGTGCATCACAAGATCGACGTCGAGCTGCTTTCACCTTTGCGCGACGTCTCGCGATAGCGCAGCAACTATTTGGTCACGACTGAAACAACCGCCCCCAATGCTCCATTCAACGGCCGTGCTGACATCCGAAGGGGATTGATTTCCATGCAGCGAGCAAACGAGCACCAGTGGTTTACACCAGTGGTTCTCCGATGGGAGTACGCATACCCCTTGACGTAGGCAAAGTTACTCCAACGGGTTCACGAATTTTTTTCGTGATGACATTTAACGCGAAAGTACAATAAATTATAGGTACATTTCTGATTATCGTGCTCAAGATCACAGTTTCAAGGAGTACATAATAGACAAAATATTGCTCAAAGGGTACATCACTTCAAAAAGGGTTGAGAACCGCTGGAATACAACGTTACAAGTAAAGGGGAGACGCTTCTCATTTCGTCCTTCCGCCCCATACCCACGGCCTCAGTTTTTTTTTGAATGAGAAGGAAGAACAGCGAAACGCAGGAAATCTTTCTGAGCCATCCATTTAACAGTCGTTCGGTGGCCCGCAGGATCTTTGCGCCGTGCCTGCGCTGACGGATAACGAGGAAGACTTTAAAATTTGCAATCAAGCTGCGACGAGTCACGTGCCAATTATCCGCCAATGTCTGAACAATAGCCTTGTGCACACACCGCTGCATTATCAGGAAAGGGTGTTGCTGTAAACAGCCGCACAAAAGTTCAGTCCTCTTACGCCTCATCCATTGTTTCCCGACGCTCGCACCATCATCGCGCGATCGATTTGCGTTGCTGTCCACACACCGCGGCAATCAGGACGCCGAGAAAGCGACAGCGCGCGTTGAGTGCGTGGGTAAGCGCATCGTCGCTCAGCAAAGCGTTAGGGTCACTGCATATCGGGGATGCTGAAGCTCGTTATCACACAGCATGCAGCCTAAGCGACACGTTGGCCCACAGACACTCCTCGCAAAAGACAAGCGTGGGATTCGCACACGACAAAAAGCTAAAGCACGTTTGTATGCTGTCCGACTGAGACACGGAACGCGAATGCTATTGTTTCCCAGCAAGTCGCATGCGGCACAGTGCAGCACAACCGACGCGTTCTACCTCGGCTTCCAGACGACGCCTTGGCGCGGCTCGGATGTTGGGGAACGTCGCTGCCGCCGCTCTTGCCGGCCGCCTCCTCGCGCTGGCAGATTTCGCACACGAACGGTCCTGCGCAAGAACAGCGACCGAGCAAAATAAGCTGGTGTCGAAATAAAAAGAAAACTGAAAAAAAGGCGCAGAAATATTTGGCACGAGTCACGACCCTACACGAGAATGTTCATTCGCCTGAAGCCGTCACGCATGACCAGCTGAATAAACACCACGTCGCGCGCAGAAAGAACATAACTTTCGAATATCCATTTAAATGTAGGACATAATCGACCCAACAACAAAAGAAACCTGAACTTGACGACATCAACGGTTTCCTGCGCGTCAGGTTTCCACGTGCAAAGCCTTTCCTGCTTTTAGCGGCTTCTAATTGAAGCCTGTTTGTCGAGACCGACTTACAGCGATCTTAATTGAGGCAGGTGTTTTATCAACGTCTTGGTCGAAACAACAGCTTGAAAACTTACTTTGTTTCCAGGGGCCGTAAGCCAGGTTCTATCCCACCGGAAAAATGTATTGGTTGGCAGAGCACGTACAGCACATCCCAATTAACACTCTAGCCCAGTGGTTCTCAAAGTGGTCGATATCGACCCCAGGGGTCAATTGAACCATTCAATAGGTCGATAAATAGTCACGGACTCCTAAGTTCTAAGCATATTTTCGGATTAGGTATTATTTTATCATACATTTCAAGTAAAAAGTACTCAAATTTATTTTGGCACATACTTTCCTTGTATTACTAACTGTTGGGCTAGGCACGGGGTCTACAGAAAATTGTACACTTTAACTGGGAGTCAACGTGCATGAACAGTTCGAGAACCACTGCTCTAGCCCAAGCGCTTTCACTGACTTGCACTTTTGCCAACCACTGCACTCACTTGCTGGTGCACCGCTGAAGAAACACCGACTCGAAACAGAAGTATTCTCTCCCCGTCTTTAACGCGTATGCAGAGTGTGTAGGTTTCACACTAACGACTTTTGGCAAGATTTACCCTTGACATGAATCTTTTATCACGAAGATCTACGAGTACGTGTTGTGGGAAGAACAGGCTGCGGTCTAAAGGCGAATTTACGAGTTTTAGCGCCAACACCAGGCCACGCAATTCAAACCGTAAAAATCGTATGTTTTGAGGCGAGCCTTTTTGCACAACTGTATATGAAACAGAGGTGTTGAATTGACCTTCAATGCTCAATTACAGCAAGTCATCCGTAACTACGCTTTCGCCACGAAAGATGTATTGAACTTCAACGAAAATTTGTCAACATGTCCACACCTTTGGGCATTTTCTGCAACGGAGGCGAACAGCATTCCATATGAAAACCTCGATCACAAGAATCGCAGAAGAGAAGGTTGTCCTGCAAAAAAGTACATTTGGCACGTCATGACATCATTTCAGTTAGTTATAAGACGATTTCATCTGTTACTGAAAAATATCGGCGTCTGTCGCTTCGTAATAATAAGCTTGCTATGTCACTGAGCACGTAGAAATTTAACTTCGATACTACGTTCGGAGATCGCCAACTCGCACCAACTCTGATTGGCAGTCAACAATTTTTTGACTGCTTGGCCGACGACTAGCATGAATGCAATCCTTCAAGCAAACTATCACAACACTTCTACATCAAGTCTGAAAGCATCTTCGCACACGTATCGCATCAACAAGGGTTGTTACCAGACCCTTTTGAGAGATAATTCAGCAGCAGTATCATAAAATCGGTTAAACGCATGGAAATACCGACTGCTTTTACAGTGAAAATAATACCTCGACCACCTAAACCAAATTATTTTTGACAGGCAAAACTCCGGGAGTACGAACTTTCCAGACAATACACCCCGGGTCTCAATTTTTCAGACCGCAGACTAGCTTTTCTATAAGCAAAGTCTTCGCGAACGCAAGTCCGATAGCTAAGCGTGAAAGGAGTGGCTGGCATCATTCCAGAAAACTTCTTTTGGTATTAACTTATGTTCAATAGCCCTCTGGCTTTGACTCGGAGTCGGCAGACACCAAAGTCTTCGTGAACTCAGCTACAGCAGCGTACTCGAGTTAAGAATGGCTGCTACACATAATGCTAACGTTAGTATGACGTACTTCAGCAAAATCTTGCAAAGCTGCAACTGGCGTCATCGACAAATCTCGCCCGCTTCCCTTCCTTCGTGAAGCCACGGACCTTGCGCAGAATGTACGTAGAAGAACGGATACACGACTGCTTACGCGTTTGATGAAATCGTATCGATAAAGCAGACAAAATACCGACAAGCGCTACTGTCCTTTCGCTTTGGAATCGACCATTGCTAAACAAGACCTCTCAAGAGGTCTTTCCGCCGCCCACAGATCAAAACCATCGTTTAAGGTAGATAGTCAGCAACGAGAGAGTTGACCAAATACCAGAATGGTGACGAACCGAGTCCGCACCTTCTATTGCGTGGCCAACATATGCGCATTTGCTCTGATGAACTCCAAACGGGTCCACGTCTGTCTTTTATTACCGCGCAACTGCACCCGTGTCTGGCTAGAGCACAAACGACGACGCCCCTGTTCTGTTCGCGGTTTCGGCGCGGCCTTCCTCAACGAAACGTATCGTTGTAGTAAACAAGAAATGTGTGCTGCGGCGAGTTGCCCAAGATAAACTCACTGCACAAACAAACATGCATGCATGAATTAGGCTTGAGCGACCCTACAGCAGCTGACCAGTGAGACCACAGTCTACTGATTAAAGGAAACGTCAAATGCGAATTCAGACCACCGGCATTGTCGACAGGCAACAGTGTTAATGCCGACGACTTGTTTCTATTGTACGAGTGTTTTGAACAAAAAAACACTTTCGTCACCATCTCAAGCACAATGCAACATAAAGATGAATATCACAATACCCATGCTTCATCGCAGCGAATTCATGCGATTCACCAAGTTGTTCACTATTTTCCTTTAAAGTTCACTTTCCGACTATCACTGCAAACAAGGTTCATTTTGAGCTGAAGTCAAAGCGGAGTCGGATGACACATGATAGGTCAAGTGACCGCCAAAAACGTTCGTTGGTTTTGCAAACGCCATGACTTCTTTTTTCGACGCATGGATGACAACGGTAATCAAAAGCAATCGATAACACAGCACTGAGTCAAAAACATTTAAACGGCTTCAGGACTTACGGAAATAATACTGCCGGCCGCCCACACATTAAGAACACAGAGCGACCGCAGTATGATGTAAATACCTTGTGCCCACGGCTACCCCCAGTTATGTAAAGAAGCGAAACCCTTGCGGTTTTCAACGGATCCGCCCCGCGTGATGGTCTGGCAAGTGCTCAGGGGCACAAACACGTCGACGCTGACAATGAGCTGAGCCGTGACGGCGCGACCAGACAACGCAAGCATATCGCTCGTCACCACTCCATTTCGCGAGAAGCAAAGGTGTTATCGACTGACGGTGCAGGCGCATACGGCCGCTAAACAAACACCGCGCGATGGTCGTGCGCTTTGTTCGCGGAGAAGGTACCGAACTTTTCCGTTTGACTCAAGTGCCCAGAGAACGGCAAACGAAACCGGCTGTACATCCGCGTAGGAAGCGTTCGCGTCACGCGGAGCTGCTCCGGTTGGTCGGGATCGAGCCGAAGTATCGGACAAGGCACAGCTACCGCAGGGTCATGACCCCGTAGAGCGTGTTGAAAAAACGAGACGAAAGACCAAAAGGATCACTGCCGGGGTCATGCTCACGGATTGATTCCCCCACGGCGCGCGATGCCGCGTACATGTCTAAACATCTACCAGGCAGTAATTATAACGGCAGGAAAAATCAATTTCCGCGCTACGAAAATGTTCGCACCGAAGAACCAGAAATCGATATACAGCTGACAAAATAAAAGCATGCAAGCGACCGGTCGGCAATGCCGACAGAATGAGTCACGGACACGAGCTGTGTAGCAGCGCGAAGCTCTTCCTGCGCCAGGCACTCGACTGACACATTAGTCAGAAGGAACAGTGACAGCTTTGCCCGAATAAAGCGATCCGCCGAACATAACCCGCTATCGATTGCGCTGTGAAGTGATGATCGCGTCGATGTACTTCACACACTGCTCACATTCATATCACCACAGCCTGTATTACACAAAGGTTAATTTCGCACATGCAGGGTAAATGGTCATCAGGGCAGATAAGACAATTCACCAGCACGTGAAGTTAAGGATAGTGGACAAGCATTCTCCTCGAGTTCCTAACCCGAGCAGTGACAGTAACAACATAAGGATACATTGAGAGCCAAAACAGGCCGAAAGCGTCTTGCGAGCGAGAATAGATCGTGTAAGCACCAGACTGGCAACTTGAATTGAAAACCGCGACCAATGCGTGGGACCACACACTTTAAATCGGCAAAAGCAGACGAGGAGTCGCTCTCACCGCCTTCAGCAGCACACTTCAAGACGACTTGACTTACCGCGTTGCCTTTTGAACCACAAACATTGCAGCTCTTGCATTCTGTGCACTGCCATCGCAGCGTGCGAACTTTAGCGGTGAGTTCGTCGGAGAATTTCATGCAAGTTGGATGCCCTGCAAAAGGAAAGACCGGTTTCGCAGCTGATCTGTACGATTCAGACAATTTTTAAATTTTTTTTTACAATTCTTTAAAATGGATGTATGAATTTACTAAGTGGATAGATAAAATTGTTCTTCAGACGAAAACCATGTTTTCGGCTTCTGATCTGCTTCGGTTCTTGCAAAGCAAAGAACTCATTCGACGAACGCTAGACAAGGAAAGACTGTGAACCGCTGTAGTTGACAAACGTGAAAAAATCATTGATAACATTTCATTTTTGTCTTTCTTTCAAAAAATCAAACTTAAGCTTGCTTAAACAAACGACAATGACCAAGACACGTGACGAGCACAATTGCGGTTGAGCACTCAAGCAGTTCCGCTGCTCCTGAGGATGCAGAAAACTCGGGCATTGTCACAAAACGCGAGCTCACTGCTGCATATGACCAAAGTCTATGTTTTGCATATCCCCAATAATTAACCTTGCATTAACGTTAGAAGCAAGCCAAATTTCCGGAATCAACCTACCATTACCAGGGACAGATTGGTATCAGTGTTGACATAAACACAGCAGATGAGATTGTCATCAAAACGGCAGATTGACTTACAGGTGGAAGTTATCCAAAAATGTTGGAAGAAATGACGTAGATTTGATAAAAATGTGAATATCCAAAGCTAAACTTAAAGTGGAGAATACAACATACCTGTCACAGAGCAAAGGAACAAAAACCAACAACAAAAGTTTAAAAATAGTACACAAAACTGCTTCTACTAATGAAATATAAGATACTTCAATTCAACGACGTTAAATATGGCCAAGAATTTTTTACTGACGTGCAATATCACCGAGTATTGACCAGTGGGTTCAGATATAACAAAAGATGGGCAAACAAAGCTTTCGAACACCTGCATTAGCGCAATATTAATCGAGTAATGACAACGGCACTGCTGAAAATGGTACATGTACATTTCTTCTAAAACAGATATTGATAGGTGAGAGGGGGATGATGGCAGAAGAAGAAAAAATCCTGAAAAATTCCATTTCAGATGCTGTTGGTAAAGCTTACAACTTCCCTTAATGTCCGAAAAATTACTGATTTATGTTTACGATGTGGCGCATACTGATCAGGTGCATGCGGAGGATTTAATGTGTACAAATTCTCAACGCTACTACCTTCACTTACTATCAAAAAGGAGCTAATCGTGTTGTGCAATGTCGGTGCGGGCCCAGGCCGCAGCTCGGGACACGAAAGATTCAGCTAACTCAAGGAACGCAAACAGTTTGGAAGAGAACATGTCACAGCAATATTTTAGGCAAGCAAAGGTTATGTTATCCCCCGTGTTGCATTCGTTCTCCATGTCATAAATGATTTTTCCGATCAAGTTATAAACTTTCGTTTTTTTTTCAGTGCTACGTTTGAAAAAGAACGTGCTCAACCACACGCATACAATCCCGTGTACTTTACGATTAACAGACAAGAGTCACAACGCACAAAAAATTAAAACCAACTACCAAAACAAGATTCGATAATAATCTTAGAAAAAAGACAGCTATTTGCAGACGGAACAGGAGAAAAAGGAACGAGTTAATTCTTTTATGTACTGTGTCTGTAGATCATGGGTGTCCAACTCGAAAGGGATGCGTGCCAAAGTTTTTCACATAACCTAGTCCCGCGCCATACCACATGCCACCAATTGCTGGCACGGTAAACGAACTTCCTTATTACATATAACCGACAACTGCATTATGCATCAATTTTTTATGTTCCCCAAGCCTGTAATGTTCGTTTAAGCGAAGTTGAAAAATTGGGTTTCAAAAATCACAACTGTATAACATTGAAGAAAGCACACTTATGGCAGCCAAACATCTTAATCATTGAGTGCTGAATACCAGACGTGTGGACGTATTGCACCTAGACGTCAATGAATTTTGAAGTCATTGAAAACCACTCACGACGTAGTTACAAGATGTCGCCCTGCAATTTCGCCAATAACTGACTGCTTGCCAACAAAGCGCGATAAAAACATCACTAGCTTTATTCTTTATCCAGCAAAGCATTAGCAGCCAGAAAAAATGGAGTTACATGAACTGATAAAAGTAAAAAATTAACAGATTTGTTGCTTAACTACCGAGAAAATAACGCCAAATCTATGATTTGACCGTACATTCAACCCCCTGATTAATCATGTGATAAGATAGTAACGTGACTGGATTGTTTTTATTTTCTGCGGGTTAAGAACGACACGAACCTGCAAGGGAAAAAAATTCTTTTCCAAAAGCTTAATGCGGCTGACTTCATCTTTTGCCCCAAATTATTGGCTATTCCCTGGCATGGACTGACAGCTGTTCAGCTTTGAAAATCTCAGAAACTGTTTGTTTGCATAACGGGCAGGCAGCATGGATAAAAAAGCACTGTGTGTAACTTTTCGTCTCATATCTAAATTGTTATGGTTATCAGAAGAAACGGGAACTTATCTCTGGCTGCAAACAAACGACACCCACATCAGAGCGGCGAGATACGCTATGCCGCCCAACACTTGGCACAGGTTCAACTGACAAGTTGCGTAAACTGTTAGTGATAATGTAATAACACGCGACGGTGACAAAGTGCCCTCGCTTACCGCTGTTGCCGCACTCCGCGCACGACAGAAGCGCTTCGTTCTTTCCTGCTTTGTTGCAATGCGAAGTTCCACAGCAGTAGCTGCAGACTGGTATGGGATTCGCACAAGGCTGCAGAGAGCAAAAAGCAATTAGTATGAACTGCAAAAATCAATTGGATAATGAATTTAAATAGCGAGACGCTGGTACTAAGTTAAATTTAACTCTGGTCCCTCGTGAGACGATCACGAAGGTTCATTCTCACACATTTTGGTCGTAAAGAGCTATATACGTTCTTGCCAGGTTCAAAACGCGCCAAGGGCTATGTTTACGTACACACAACAGCGCAAGTTTAGATGTGTGAAACAAACGTAACCAATCAAATCGACAAGCAGCAAGCGATCGATGTGCTTTGCAAAAGGCTGTTTGTTCAAGTACGGCACGCATAAGAAAACACACCCGCCCGCAAGAGCCACCCGGAGTCGCGTCTCCAGCCAAAACTACACCAAACGCCCGTGACCTATCGTCTGTCGCTACTATAAGCAGGAAAAAATAAACAAACCAGAAGCCGATCCTCACCAGTCTGGTCACTCAGTTTTACTCATACAACACTCGCGTGTGTTTGGTTGGTAAGCCGATTAAGTAATTAATAACCGTTACAGTATAGTCGACGTTACTATGGCTACCGTAAGCGGGCCACATGAGCGCGCGCGCAAAGGCATTTCACGCACGCGAGGCTAGGCGCCAAACCCCTCTGCCCTCAATTGAACTCCATATCCATGTCGCATTCCTTGCATTTGCCGATGCATGCATAATAGGGGGGCTGCATTTCGCACGTGGCGAAGAGATAACTATCAAATCCAAACAAAAAGTTGTTGACACACCAGTAGCTGTTATCTGTCACATTAGGTACGTCAGCTGATCAACCAATGAGGTAAAGCTGGCTGTGATCAGGTTCCCTAGAAGCTAGCAACAAAAACAGGGCGGGTCAATCTGGTGAACCATATTTTATGCGCGATAAAACTGCAAGATGGTCGGCGCAGTGACGTGATCAGGACTCGATCGATAGACACAGCTATGTCACCTGACAATCTTCACTGCCGTAGCATTATCCATTATTAAAGACGCAATTTCAATCGCTCTTGGCAAGATGGCAAAAACTCAAGGTCAAACGGGGCAGAACAAGCTCGGTAAGGTCGAGCGCTCGACCTACGTAACAGGACGAAGCGCGTGAGGCATAAAATCGGTCAATCAGGCCACGACACACTCGTCAACTGATCAACAGCAAGAACTGGAATCAAACGGACTAAGCTGCATGCTACCAGGAACCTATGACCTACACGAAGCACAAAACNNATTTGCATGTCTTCGGAAGACAGCGCAGTGNCAATGCAACCGTCGAATAAGCACGCACTGCTATCACCGGAGGACATCCGGTTGATTGCCGAGTCAACAAGTCGCGAAGGGAATCGTTCACGCNGGGCCCTTCAATCGATGTTAACTGCTTCTGAGCAGTGGGAGGTCAACGCAAAACGAAAGCACAGTATCAGCGCAACTTTTTCAAGCAGTCACCAAGGTCAACAAGGCAACATGTGAAAGGCCCAATGCAGACCGAAACGACAGGTGTTGCATAATTTATAGCGTGGCCTGATGGCACAAGAAGCAAGTGGCCCCACTAAGTTAAACAAAAATGATATCGATTTAACGCAGGCTGTGGACGATCAAAGAGATTTCCGATAACAAAACATCGAAACCATACCGTATGCTTGGTAAAACAGTGATGCATGGAACAGAGCTAAAACGATGTCTTTCCGGTCATCGCAGACCCCAAAACGCAGTCGTCCTTCATCAGCCAACAACGCATTGTAAAGTCAAGTTCACGAAATGCGCAACGAGTTGTTTCATGTTTCCTACCACTGCTAAATTAATCAGACAAGCGGACGCACACAAAACGCCGTAGCAAGCAACTTCCACTTTTGCATTTGCGAGAAAACACGACGCGACTGTCAAGTGCACAAATCTTCGCGACACGATTAGGGAAATTGAAACCGCCGCGCAGGTTTTCTTCCCGCCTCGGGATATTGATTAGTTATAGATTCCTGATGCAGCAAAAAAAACGTTGGTTCGCCATCAGCACCATGTAAATTTGATGGTGGGAGCAGCAATTACACGATTCACGCCCGACATCTTGTCGAGTTAGCTCGTAGCGATAACGATCCGTTGGCACAATCGCGCACTGCAGCAAGAGCAACATGCCAAAGTGGTAGACGGGAGCTCCTCGCAAAGTCGTCGTAGCACAGACGACATTAGCTGGCCGGGGGCAATTCAAACCATTCAAACGCTTCTCTTTGGAACAAACCGCAGTGGACTAAAAGGCGCGGCGTACAAGCTACAGTTGTCACGGACGGGCAAACAAAAGCCCTTGGAGAAGCCACTTGCGCGCTTGGTTTTCTGGTGACAGTGGCGGAAGCATATTATGAAGCTGCGCGACAAGTATCGACGTCAAAAACGCCCGTGCCCGCTAAGGGACACACGCAACAAGTGCACCTAATCGCAGACAATCGCTGCTATAATGAGGTATGAGCTTTGCACGTTTCAGCTTCTTTTTGATCTGCTAATTTGCAAGTCGAACATTACGAAAATATGGCCTGGTATATATCAATATCAAATATCAAACACAAATCAAGCACAGCATTTGAAGCACCGATTACTGCGAACTGCTAATAAGGCGTTGCGTTTTGATTTCAGAGCACGGCAAGCGAATTAGCATAATAAGATTATCCTATCTGAAACACACTATCGAGATCGACTCTGGCCAGTTAAGCGAATATGCTAATGTGTTTAGTTTATCGGGCTGAAGTAGTCATGCAGGATCTCAGCTAGCCTGGGAAAACGATGTGGGGTCTCAAACTCAAATTGCTCTGAAACTTATAAATTAACCCGAGGTCCATATTATGACCACGTGACTTTTTAACAATGACATTGACGCAACATTGGCAGCGCCCGAACCTTACCAGAAATAGCGTTTTCATCTTATTTCCTGCAAAATTTATCGTGCGTTAAAGGCAAATCATCTCTAGCCTTCTCTGCGTTCGTTTAAAAGGAACTCGNTGACTCGCTGGCCGTNCACTTTTAAACACTGGTGATACACTAACTTAAATGTTAAGTATTTAAAACTTTCAAAAAGCATCGTGGGCCACACAAAATGCACTGGCGGGNCGCGTGTTTGAGACCCATGGATTAGAGCAGTGGTTCTCAAACTTTTGGTGTCATGGAGCCCATGAAGAGATTGACCATAATTTACGGAGCCCCACAATAAATTTTATTAATGCCGTTATTGCTTCTTTGGACAGTTACAAAATTAGCCAAGTCAGTATTATAATAAGTAAACGAATAGCTCGCGGAGTCCCGAGGTTTCTCTCGCTGAGCCTTGGGGCTCCGTACGGAGCACTTTGAGAACCTATGGATTAGAGCATACTTACATCTCCCTACATTCCGTGGTTTGTGAACGACATTAAAATATCGATGTTATCATACAAGGATAAAGGAAATATTTTTAACAGGGTAGGGCAGAACGTCACATTTGTAACTAATTGAAATTTTAAATGTTAAGAGCCCAATCAAGAGCTGGAATGTCTAAAACAACTCTAACATACATATGCACGGCCAGAAACAATAGTCTGGTGTAATACCGCCGAAGACAGCGGCAGCGGTTCAGCGCAATCCGTGCTAGTCTTGGGCGTCGCATGCCAGGTGCAGCTTCTGCGATCGCCGCCAACCGCAGAAGTGTTGTCTGAGTGGCATAACATACCAAAATGAGCGTAAATTTCGACGATTCCAGTCCGCAAGCAATTTAGCACTTCAAACAAAGCCAGCAGCTCAATCTGGAAGCTACAAAGCTACAAACGGGTCAGGCGTAGACGTAGGGAAGACATTGACTTTACCAGTTTTTTTTTAGAAGCAAAACTGGGATTCGACGCGGCAGCGATGGCACTTGAAGAGCATATCTGCGATGCAAAACCGCCTTCAAGTCATTAGTACAAGCAGCACGTCGTAAAAATCAGCAAACACGGCAACAAAACAGTACCTTCTTGTGCACAGTCAGCGCGTTCCGTGCGCTGGCGGAAGGATTACTGACCGGGCGTATGTTTAATCGGAAGGTCGGTATTACTAAACGGCCGTCTTCTGGAGCGAAGCTAAATCGCGCGCACGAAATAGAATGTTATACTTCAGTTTTGTGCTGTCTGCCTCATTTCAGCGACGTATATAAATTCACACCAACCATTTATAAGACATTCGCGATGATTGTGCAGCAAAGTCAGCTGTCAAGGTGGCCGGGTCGGGTTTTATTTCGGTCATTGACCTTAATTTTTTTTCGAAAAAAAATTAAGTCAATTCGGTCAAAAAATGTCCGAAAGCAAAAGATGACAAAGTTTTTAAGGTATTTCGGACAAATGATCGAAATGTCTCAGCGAAAAACAAACCAGGGCAGGATGACATTGACTCCACCGCTGGTTGCTTTGAAGAGTATCTTATTACAACAGGAGAAAATATCCATGGGCGCAGGTCTCCATAATTCGGCTACACTTGTACAAGGAAGTCGAATAATAACGAGATACAACGTGAGAACAAGCGGTGATTCGTTTTACGAGTAGTAGTTCCCGTTGCTGTGCCAGGAACGAAAATATAGGTGGCGCGTTTCAGACCAAAAGGTAAACCCTCAAACCTCGCCAAAAGACGAGAAATCTCTCAGCATGCGAGGTTTACTTACAAGGTCTGCTTGATAGCTTGCTGCACTTCAAATGCAGCAGGGTCTTACGGTAGTATAAAGAATCAGCGGTCAGGGACGTCACCGCTAAGACCTGTATCAACGCGGCGAATGACCGTGGCGCGGTAGGGGAGGACTGGACATTCCGTATTTATTAGATTGTAAGCCGCCTTTAAACATAGGTTACCTCCTGAGATATTCTCGCGTACTGGTACATTTCGCGTTTAATTGGCAACCCTGGTAACGATGCTTGCAGCCTTACACCACTACAACTGCCTTCTGTTCATCATAACCCCTTCTGTGACGGATGTGCACGTGATGCTGAAAGGAAGAGAATGCGAATAGAGTTTGATCGGCAAAACGTAGTCAAGGAAAGACTGAGTGTCACCTAGACCTTTCGCTAAGGTTAAGAAAAAAAATTTAAGCTGCCCTCGATTGTTAGCCGCACGAAATGATGAAAAACATCGAATAAATACGGTACATGCGCAATGGGGCAGTACTCAAAACCACGTTCGTTCAACAAGATTTCCGAGCCGACCACTCGATGCGAGTGAGGATGCGCCTATCTCCATTGTTCCTATGCATATGCCGAAAAAGCCGTGAGAACATTGTAGCAGCCACGCAGTCTGAACGCTGTCAGACTACTGTCAATTACCAGCAATTGGCCGCGCTGACCGGAACTTGTAGTGACAACCTTTAGGTGCGTGTACAGCGTGGTCATAAACTAAACGAAAGCGAACTCATTCAATTGTGGCAACAGAGGAGGAGGTAGATGTATGCAGTATTGCACATTACGGAGCCTGCGCGAAGGACATACGAAAAGTTATCGAGTTGCGAGCACTCCTCAAAACCAACAGAACAAACACCATTGACTGGAAGTACCACACTTCCAAAGATACGTCGCAGTTTCGGGAAAAGTCGGCCGTCTGGAGTTAGTTACTCGCGCACTAGCGCGCACACTCTCGCACGTTAAAAGCGCGATGAGAACCGCGGCCGACATTGCGCAGCTCTTGCGTCGTTCAAAAAGCGATGTGAGCTGTAACGAAAAACGGCAGATGTGTTTACGCACTTCCACCACCGCAATGGCGGCGAGATGGGTAAGGCGGTTACACAATCTCTTGCCAGTCAAATGCGCAACAAGTGAGGTCGCGACACAGCCATACGCGCGACTTTCTGAGGTTGGTTTTACTGCTGTTAGGCAAGCGCCGTGCATTGCTTGCGTCAGGAAGTGCTGGCCTCAGATGACTATCGTGCAGGTTGCTGGATGTCAAGGGATGATCATTCAAAAGTGAGCGTGAAATCTATAAATACGAGCACCCGTCCTTAAAGTCCTCAAAGCGCGTTCCCAGCCAGTGACTCGCCTGAGCCAACGCAAGCAATACTGGGCAGTGCACATACATACCAACAGTGGTAAGCACTGCTGCAGGAAAATTTAGCGCCGACCCCGCGAATACGCACAGCGCCAATCCAAACACTGACACAGATTATTAACTCAACGTAAACGCACCGCACGACATCGTAAATCTGGGATCAGTAAGCAGCGAGAATTGTTTTAACAAAAGAAGGTGAACATCGAAACTAGCGATCAGCATTTGAAAGTACACAACTTCACTGCGCGGCCGGAAGCCTCCGGAGACACTTCCCGAGAACACCTAAGCTAGTGCTATCTGTCAACACACACGACGTTCGTTAGAGAAGCGAAATACCTATTCCATCTATAGACGTGTCCAAGACCAACTTAGCGACAAGAAAGACTTTCATGGATAAGCTATTCCATTCACTAGACCACCAAAGCCATGTCAATGTATTTTCGGTGAAAAAACTTCCACACATTTTAAAGCGTGGTAGCAGTGTGGCATCACTGCGATTTGCTAGCTACTGAATAAATGACGACGCTTGATCTCTGGGCCGCCAAACATCATTACTACACCAGTCGGCACCAGTAAGAAACGCACAAATCTAAGAGGTTACCGTGGTTCTCTCACACACACACTTGCACGTCAGCAACGGTCAGTGTTACGCCTAACGTCAGCCGGCTTGTATTTTCAAGCACAAAAAACCACAATGCCGAGCACATGGCATCCACAAACAGTAACTTGAGCAACGGCTGCAATGCTCGAAATGACCAAGGGTCTGGGACCGATTGTGAAAACGACGCAGTCAAGCAATGAGACAAAAGTGCGCTTTGGAAGGTTACGTGATGCATGCATTTTTGCAACAACGACAATTACATAACTCGGAAGAAACGTAGAAGGGCGGCACTTGTCAAGATCTACGAACCAAATGTCACGGAACAGTAGGTGAGCCCCAGTTGTAAATCACACTAACGAAACGTTAGTGTGACAAGCCATCACCTGCGAGCACACAGAAACAGGTTTCACTGTATATCAACAGCGGGTACGATGTGTACAAGCATGGGCCCAATGCACAAAGCGCGAGACATTCTGCTTCCTTGTCTACCACGCAAGCCAAAGACTGCCGAAGTGACACGAATGCCAAATAGTAAATAATTAATGACTAGTAGGCACGCTTCCGCTCTTGAAAGTGATAGGTGGACCAGATGGGCGCGAGCTACGATGCGTGACATTGCGCAAAGCGCAGTAAACAATCGCGGGTAGCGAGAAATCTTCACGTAACATCTGGCAATGCTGAAGTTGAAAAAACATGCGCCACTCTCTAATCTTCCTAAAAACGCAAATTTCTCGAAACCGCTCGACATGTGCGATCTTATACCGTTGCTGCTTGTAGAAAACAGACAGACCCCTCAAACGCTTTCAGATCGACAAAAATGCTCCTGTTCAAAACATCAAACATTCACAGTGGATGTGTATGGCTTTCATTTTGACGGTAGAGTAAGCTTCGTTGTGGTCTGTGATGCCGCACGTGCTGAAAGCCTGAAACAATGAATCATCTTGCAAAACACCGTGTGATCAATATTCTAGTGACGACTCTTAGACAGTTTTCTCTGAATGCGATTGATAAAGTGATGATGCCCGATTCCACGCGACAAACTCCAAAGTAGGGGAACTTAGCCTAGCAGACGTGCAGGTACGGCACCTTTTGACAAACACCATAACTGACCTGGTGCACCCGAAATTTGCCTTTCTATGCCCATGGTTAAACAAACTCAGTGGTAACCCCAACAGGTTTCGCAGTTTACGCCAAGACTGAAATAGGGATTATCTTCCTAGCTGTACCGAAACTGCTTAAGAATGGCCTACATTGGAGCAGTGAATATGCGGTGAAAATCTCGACTTGCTCACATAATAGTTAAATAGCTCACTACAGAACAATATTTCAAGCCAAAAAATTCCTGGGAGTAGTGGTTTTGTGGTCAAATTGTTCGTATTTATGTCAGCTATATAGATTTGAACCTGGCTGTGCTACATCCACTTATATATTAAACAAGCGAAAAACTAACGGTAAACAAAATGCGCTTCCGTTATGCGGCTACTCTTTAATAAACCTACTTTCGGTAGTGTACCACTAACACACGCGAATGGTAAAGAAGAGAACAAACATCGGAAAATATTTACAGCAAAGAGCCTACATCGAACACCAATGTCAACAGACCTCGGTGACGTTGCCAGCAGCGGATACTTCTCTCGCGCGCGTAAACAATTCAACGCATCACCACATAACGGTCGATGGCGCACCGAGCCATTCCCATGTCGCGCAGGCGAAACAACACAAGGACGTTGGCTACCACCAGCCAGTGCTCTATCACATGAACAGCAGTCGTCCACCGGAGCAACGTCACGAGCGAAACGATGGGCCAACAAGGAGCAAGGGCTTTGACGTCATCGCGTGAAGCCCGCACGATACAGCACCGCGTGCCCTAGGTTGTTTTCGCGAAAACCGCCGCTCTCGACGACAAAGGCAAGTAATGATGCGAGCAGATCGAGTGCTCGATTCAAGCCTGCGAGGACGACTTCAAGCAACCCTGGTGCGGCCGATTGGGATTCAAATGTGAAGGTTAATAAACAGTAAACAAATAAACAATCACATCCGTTCGCATAAAAAAGCAACCAGTTCAACATTGATACTTGGAATTGCACGCTCAATAAATCAGAACCACTGCCCATATTGTTTCTTCAGTTACTCATGTTGCTTCGTTGCAGTTTCCACCAAACAAACGAAGTCTTGCTTCTGGTGATAACTTTTATTTCGTTTATTTGCCGACCTCTCACTCACCCCCTTTCCTCAGAGTAATGCGTTTGAGCCCATTACATTGAGTTTCCAATCTTCACAACCTGAATCTTCTTTTTCGCTCAAGCATAAACAATGTCAAAAAACATTGACATAAAAAATACACGTGTGACATTAGAGCAGTGATTCCCTAACTTTATACTCTCACGAATCCCTTCACACTGGGAGTTTTTCACTAAATTCACAATGCAAGCTCGCAAAACCAACGGAGTCACTACGCTGGACATTTATGAAGCCAATGCCGGTGCCACAAACCTGTCAGCCAAATGCATTATGACCTCAAAGGCATTGCGCTGTCACACACATTGATACACTGCGCGGGAAGAAATACCTGACCAAACTGCTCTACGCGAAAGGCCTATACTCGAACATGGTTCATACGACGTAGATTTTTATTGCAACAAACGTACTACTACAGTTTTGACTTCCAGAGAGTCGTCGCGACCCCAGGACGTGCTCACGCACTCCAGTTCGGATTTTGAGTGGTAACCGCTGATAGTTGGCCAAACAATCGTTACATTCCTGAGTTATTATGCAATTGAAAGTAAGATGTAGTAAGGGTAAACGGCTAGCATACGCATCAAAGAAGTGCTGAAAACTCTGGCAGAAAACAATGATCTATGAATGCTCTGGGAAGTGGAAGCAAACGCTATACGCCTTGTGACCAGATAGCAGAACAATACGTTGCCGGACAAAATAAGACTTAAACAATTGTTAACGCTGAATGTATCGACAAATCTTATTTCATACGAAAATATTTCACGTACTGACAAGTGACAACAACCATTGATGCGCCGACATAATTTTCGGAACGTAGCAGCGAAACACTTCATACATTTTTAACAAATGGACATGTGTTGGGATGCACAATTTGTTTGCACTGAACAGCACGAACACGTGGTTATCTGGGGAGTTGAGGATCGCCCTTGTTACCAGGGTTGCCGTATTGGCGAATTTATCGTCAGATTCCGGAAATCTGATGAATTTTCAAAGCGTTTGACTATAAATCTTTTGGTTTGGCGATTTGGCACATTTTTGGCGATTTTTTAATGCATAGTGGGGTTACTATTTTTAAGCTTGCTGATGGTTTGAAAATTCGTGACATTCAATGAAAGTGTGATAGTTTTTAAAGTAGGAGCATGGTAAAACATTTATAAAATATGTTTGCAAAATGTTGAAACTGATTATTTAGAAGTATATGCAAAATGTTGAAAACTTATACGCTTTCTGGTAAAATAAAAGGCGAAAGATAAAAAAGCTGTCAACGACTGATTTCCAGTGAATAAATTAATGTTTTGGTGAAGATGCAGCCATTTCCATAATTTGGCTATTTTTTTGCTGTGTTCGGTTGTTTTTTGAAATGTATGGCTACAGTTTTTTTTTCTTTCTGGCAACCCTGCTTGTTACAATGACGCTAGTGAGTAATTTGTGTTGCAGAAGCAGCGGCACGCCTTTGAACGGAGGAAGTGGAATTCCTCAGAACAGCCAACCATAACCACGGCCAGCACACGTGTTCGCTTAGAAGCAGCCAGATCACAAGGCAAATGAAAAACCCACTAATCGCACATGCACGCGTGCGGCGAGAACGCTGGAAAATCAACCGAAAACTAGTTGGCAAAGTAAAATTTTCAAAATCTTGAAACCTTCACAGCATTTTCTCATTTATCCAAATGCTACTTATCAAAATGCGTAGCATTTTGCGTCACCCACAATAACAAAGAGTTAATTTCCAATATGAATGCGCCGAAAGCTTAGCAGAACTTAAGGCACAGATCTTTCGGAGCACCTGAGGTGTGCGTTTACCAAGGATGCCTGTTGACGCCCAAAAGCAGTTGTGCGGGGAGTCAGAATGTCGAATGCGAAATAAGATCGACGTTTCGCGACATCGCAAGCCACCAAAACACAGGTAAATCGCGTCCGTATGACGTTACTTGTTTTTGTTCACGGACCAGCGACATGCAAACGCAAGATGAGATAGGTTCGGCGGGAACGAAACGATCAAACGTGCCAATCCCATCCCGGCGTGGCAAAAACTCAGCACGTAAAACCAGAAAGAGAACTCTTTTGGAACGACAGCGAGATCAACGAAGCGTAACGAAACACTACCAAGAGCAAAACGATTTCGCAGGTGAACAATGCCGAAGCAACACCGGCGACCCCTTATCACTGTCGAGTAAGTGAAATCGCTACTTAGTCGTCGATCCTCCGAGCAAATGTATAGTCGGCCTCACGTTAGCAGAAAGCTCTAATTTCAAGTTTCCGCAGAGGAAAACATATCACAAGCACGACCATAGTTCTCTTGCCCAGTGATGCGTCGTACATGACGACATCAACCGCCAGAAGTAAACACGACCGGTTTTGCTGCACGCTCGATTGGGACACGTGGAAAAAGGACAATTCAGCGGGAAAAAGATAAGCGACAAGTTTTCAAGGGGTGGGTTGCGTTTGATGACGAATACAACGTCACAGATTTGTAGGCTCGAGCAGCAGTTCAAGTCGGCAAGGCAACCGCTTTCGTGCAAAAACAAATTTGTAATAGACAATCGGTGACCGGTAAATAAATAAATCGGTGACCCAATTTCTCGGAACTAACTATCCACGCCTTAATTAGCAATATGACCTAAAAAAACAGACACTGCGTAGGTGCGTTGCAACTCCGAAGATCCTACCAGCAGATTTGCAAAAACCTACGTAACTAACCTTGACAGGGCCATCGGATTCTGAAAAACCACACTTGTCATGCATAACAGCGAGAATCGGAAGACACGGCAGGCAAGTTACCTGAACGAACGGCCGTTGACTCAGCAATAGCAGAGGCAGCACAGCCGGGACACACACATGTCATTACACACAGCGATGAGTGGTGATGTAAGCTCGGACGTTGACAGAAGCAGTAAGGTCTGCGCATCTATCTACGTTCAGGAAGTTCCCTGAACTGATGCTGACACCCATTGTTGCTGTTTCCAAACGGACGTTTTGGCGAAGTCTATAATTATTTTCGAAAACTGCCATGTCACGCTCGTGCCATTATCGGAACACCAGCCTCACGAAAAGCTTGAACGAGCAATGCAGACGTACGGAAACAAGCGACGTTAATCACACTTCCAAGTCAGGTCAACAGGGGCACGGTGAGGGCATTTGTATAGCTCGAACATTGCGCACAGCACGAAAGCAGGCACCTGGTTATCTTTTGTCGGATGATCCTTCACTCCGTTCAACGTTTTCGCAAAATCATGGGTGTTGGCAGCAAGGGCAGTCGGGGTCAGGCTGTAGCTGTGACCGTCTTTGATTAATCGTCCAGCGTGCTCACCTCGCTTGCAAGCCAAACGCAAGTGACGTTTGAAATCGATGGGTGAAATTCCCTGCAGTTGCAAAACAGGCATAGCCCAGGCATAGACTATTGTAATCACAGCAAAGCTCCGTAAGACGATTTGTACTGCCGTAGCGCACGATCATATAGCACTTCGCTTAGACTCGGCTTGGTAGGTAGTTCGAAGTGAGGTGTGTACACTACAGCAATAGTAGTTCAACAACACCTTCACACGACACACTATATCGGGAAAAGGTGCTTGAGGCCAGTCGGCAAAGAAAAGTGAAAATATTCCAAATTTTTTCAGTTTTTTTTTTTTATGTATAAAACATAGGAGTATCATGCAGCGTCAATTTTTGTGTGGAAAAGTTTCGCTCTCTATTTCGGGGTCTTTCCCCTACAACGAATCACTGTCACGCATTTCGCCCAAAGTGAGACAATAAAAAATCATGAATTTAGTGACAGACACGTAACAATCAATGTCTGAAAAAACGTTGTCAGCACAATTTTTCAAATTGTCGAATTTCAACGTTCATAAAAGCAAAATCGACCCTAGCAGTATCATCCACGCAAATTACCTGAATATAATACGTCGTTTCCAAGAATTTATTCATGTCTTCAACAGTAGCACCTTGAGGTTGAACTAATCCATCAAGAGAGATTTGGACGAGTTTTATGTAATCAACAACCTGGCGAAGTAGACTGACTTCAAATAAAATGTCTTCGAGTCTGTACCTCTACTTTTTTTACACAAAGAAAAACTGCAGTAAACCAAAAGCTGCTGGCCAGTGACTTGCCAACTTTCCGTGCAGCAAAAACTCAGAAATTAAACGAAAATGACAAAACGCTCAGATCATTTGAATATGAACTCAGATCAAAGCACACACTTTAGCAACAATCTACCTGCATTGCTTACACGTGAATCTAAGTAGAACACCATGAAACCGTCGAATTTTTGTTTCTGACCAAGAATAAAAAATACCTGCAACGTTTTGTGACGCATTAGAGGATTTCGCGGAATTAACGTCAGTTCGGGTGACGCTATTTTCGGACTTGTGGGAGAACCTAATGAATTTCTGTACTTTTTTTGTCCGGAACCATGCTCGTTCCTTTCTTTCCACTGTTTTGAGGCTCGACCGCAAGCTCTGGGTGTCATAGTTTCCGGATCTCTGTATGAGTATTCACCTTGGTTGAACACCTATAAATTACACAATGAAGATCTTGAAACACGATGATTCCAATTTTTCTTTGTCCACACAAAAACCAAAACAAGTGTTTTCAAGCAAGTGATGAAAAGCAATCAATTGCAAGCACAATTCCATCACTTAAAGCTGCTTGTAACATTTCATGATTATGAGTTACTGTATGACAACTCCAAGTGTATAACAAGGTTGTGGGCAATTTCCCAGGTATTGAGTGGATCACCGTCCCATTGTTTTGTTGGTGCTGTTAAGTTCGCCAGTTATTAAAACAGCTGTATTAAATCCAGAATCAACTAGCTCCGAAATGAATTTAGTAAGCAGCATCTACTGTACTACTTTCAAAGTCACAAGACAACTTCAGCCTTCACAGCACATGAGCATTAGAAAATTTAAAATCAACTGACATTTATGGCATTGAACATTATTGCCTAAAAAACAAGAAACAAAATCTTTAACCTACAATTTCAATCGACTCAATAGTTTTCTCATGCAATCAACCTCACTATTCATAAACATCTCTCATGACAAAACAATGTCGGAAGTGTTACTCATTCCACAACTTATCACTGGGTGACAGCAAACCTTCAAAATTTTTCCACATGATGACAGTTCTTCCAAACGAGATTGCACTTCGTCAAATGTGCTATTTTTTGCAGGCGTTCGATTCATAACCCATTTAGCAATTCTTTCTAATGATGGCCGTTGCTTCTGAGCTCGAATCTGGAATTGTAAAACAACTTGTCAATTAAAACAGGGTTCGGCAAACACCAGACAACAGCCCAGTGCCAGTCCATGAAAAAATTGTTACCGAGCTGTGCAGAACCAGGGACAAATTGGTCCAAAGGTGACTGGAACGACTGACATAAGGAATGCACTGCGAGTGCCATTGACCAACATATTCCCTACAGGTTGGGACATCTTATTGCAGGAAAGCAAGCCGTGATCTCTCACTACGAGTTGCAATAAATTTGCATGTGCCAAACATTCATTAATTTACTGAGGGCCAGTCTGCAAAATAAAACCAGGCTGAAACCGGTCTACAGTGCAATGAAGGTTGCCAAGCCCAGCATTAATGGATTTGAAAAAAGTTTCAACCGGTAACCCCAGAACAGTGGTTCCAACCTTTTCCGTGTCATGGACCCTTTTGTCAATTTGGCTGAAAGCTGTGAACCCCTTTGATATAACCAGTTCATGCTGTTACCAGTAAAAGGTTGCCAGCCCCTGAATTAAAAGATTCAAATCACTAGTTATTGACCAGGGGAGCACACCACCTAACAAGGTCAATAAATTTCCAGGTGGGCACAAGCCCTTACGCACTCTACAAAATGGAAAGTTTTTTTAATAGAAAAGTGTTCCATCCAATTTATTTATTCAAAGTCAGAGAGCTTGAAACAAATGACAATTACTTAAGCGAGGCATGTTGGAAAAAAGTTTAAGAACAAGGTTTCTCTACAGCCGCAGAGCAGTTTTCTGGGGGACAAAAGCAGAGGCCTTTACCAAATATCTGTCGTGATATTGCAAAACCCTATTGATGAGCAGGGGCCATAAGTGTTGAGAGTCTTTGGAAGGGGGCCACAAACCATGAAAGGTTGAGAACTACTGGTTAAGAGCCACTGATTTAAATGTTACAAAGATGACTGTGCTCGGACCAGTCATGTATAAATGAAGTTCAAGAAGCTATAAATTGCAATTAACTGAGCACTGTCTGTCAATACTGTTGTGTGGATTTCACCCATCTCAAAACTGATGTATCTTCAACTAATAAATTACATATGTTCTGTAGCATGTGTGCGAATACTGCGAACTCTTTTGGAGTTTGCAATGTGGTGAAATGAAACAAAATGTAAAAATGCAAAACATTAAAAGTGCAACAAAGAGAAAGGAAAAATTTCTTTCATTTTCTTACTGTAAATTTACCTAAAAAATATTTTGGCTTCATATTTCTGATAGTAAACAAAGGTCAACTTATATAATCTGCATTACACATGCACATAGTTATACTAATAATGTATAAATACATGCTCACTGCATAACTTCTAACAAGTTTGACAACCAGCCTATAACTTGTTACTGCATTTGCATCACTTCTGGTCGGTCAAAAGTTTTACTCTTGGCTGGATCATACCAACACCTTATAAACTGGCCCTGTGATCTTACCTGGGAAATGGTGTGGAGAAAACTGTGATAACTTTTAGGTCAGACATTTAGACATAATATACCGCCAACGAAGAGGTTTGGTTGTCTTAATCCTTCAGAGGGCAAAGTATACATAAGCAAGACATAGGCAAACTCTGCTTTGCCTTAAATATCATTAAGGCTATTAGGTCAAGAATACTGTTGTGTTAAACTGGCTGAAACAACTGTTTTTCTTCATGAGTAAACTTGTCAATTGTGTACTAATGGAAAGTATGTGTTATGTATGGATACATGGCATTCAAAATGCAACAGTTTGTACAAAACATATCCAACCTAATCTTCTTCCACCTAAAGTAATGCATGTCACCAAGGTGTTTTAAGCAGATTGTGATGATAATTCCTGCTGAGGTGTTAAAATTGCAAGCATTTGGTCATATTATTTTCTCTTTTTTGCCTGAGTGTGGACATGTAATAAATGCCTGTTGGATTTTATTTTTAACCAAAATGACAAAATGCTTCTGAACAGAGATAATACATCAAGCTCTGCCGAAAGCTGGGTGATAGTGAAGCTGAAATAATCCCAAAGATTTAACAGGTTTTTGGAGATAATACCCCGATCTAAACTGAGATAAAAGAATGACATAATTGTTTCAATTACAGCGAAACTTCAGTGGAGAACAAGAGACAATTAGACAGGCTAAAATGAGGGGATGATGAGAAGGTTTACCCAATAATGATGAAAAATTGTCATGCAATAGTCTGGTAAATGGCTTTAATCATGAGAGTAAATTCAGATTCAATGTATTCCATTCTAGCTGAGGATTTGTGCTTGTAGAAAGTGTCAGCGAACTTTGTTTCCAAGCTGCTAACAGACTAGAGAAGGAAATCTTTGGTGAAATATCCTAGAACAGGGGTGTCAAACATACGGCCCGCGGGCCAAAAGCGGCCTGTTGCGAGGTTGAATCCGGCCCGCGGGATGATTTTGTAAAGTAAAAACTATTGTTTGCTTGCAGTTTATCCAGTTATACTTTGATAATTGGTGATTAGATTACAAACATTTGAAACCGTAATGCAATTGTTTATATTTTATTGTTTTTCTCACGTGAAAATTTCCCGTTTTCTGCATATTTCCTTTTGCATGGTCACACCGGTTTCAACTTTCAAACAGGTATGAACATGCACAATTTCAACTACTGATGATAAAGTTAAACACTAGAAATCCGGGAAAACAATATACCTTGAGCTCCAGTGATGTTGATTTCGAAACCTTCGAAGTTCTAGGTACAACTCTAACTAAAATTTGCTACCTAAAGCTTCTATTCCAATTACTGACTGAAAAATAAGCTGCACTGAAATCTATTTGACCGGGTAAAATTTGAGAACCGGTAAAAAGCAGTAACTGCAGAAAGTTGCGCATTGATTTTTTAAAATGTTGAAATCGACATCGCCGGAGTTCTGTGTTAAAAAAAACACAGAAATGTTAACTAAACCCACCGACTCAAGCAACTTCCTGTTTCAAATATGTATGCAGTGAAAACGCGCAGGACATCTGTGCAGTTTTTTGTGAAAATGCAGCACTGTATTGTGGCGTAATAAGGACATATGTAGAACTACTCCATGCTCAGACTTGGGCTGTTGCCTTTCACTAAATTGCTCAGTTAAGCCTTTATTCTCTATTCCGTGGCAGCCTCGTTACCAAAATGTCTTTATCGAAGAAGAGAAAAGTTGGCAAAGAATATGCAGAGGTTTTCAAGACATTTGGACCCTTTCCTACTTTTTTACGGGGGTGAATGGGATACCTGTATGTTTGGTGTGCTCACAGCAGGTTTCAGTGGTGAAAAAATATCGGATTTTTGGTAAAGGTTGCTCCTTAAATGTGATAATAATCATTTTCAGATAAGCTTGAACTTTTTGCATTAAAGTTATGAAAACAGTTGGAAGTTGCCATTACTTATAACAATGGTGTTTTACATTGATTACATTGGTCCGGCCCGCTTGAGATTAAATTTGCCTGAACTGACCCCTGAACGAAACGAGTTTGACACCCCTGTCTTAGAACATTCAAAATAGGCAAACCACAATCCAGAATTTATGAAAATGACATCATTGGTACTGCGACATGGCTTGATGGTCACAGTTCCAAAAACATGGTTCAATCCAAACAACCAAAAGCATCTGGATTTACCAAGACCACAAACTGAAAACTATACAGAAATGTATGCAATTTCAGTTACAAGAGGAAAACAACATCTGGCAGAGTTCTGTAGCATTCCAGAGAAGACGTCCAGTAAGTGCTACCAGATATAAAATGTCTGCAAGAGTTGCAAAAATCCTGTTTTTTCAAAAAAAAACAACCCACCAAATTTTTCAAAAATGTTTTTTTGGGTTTTTAAAAACATATTTTTTCTATTCTTTTTTCTATTAAAACATAAAAACCCCAATCTGAATTGTTTTTATTACATTATGCAATATCACTATTTTCAGAGTAACATGTTATACCTATTATGGCATTCAAAATTGAGGACAAAAAATGTACCCTGAATCTTAGTATTTGCTTAGTCCTGTTGGTCATTTCATTCCATCACAGTAGTGTTTCTTGGTAAGCATGCACACAGCAAACAGAGAAAAGCCACTCCTTCACAACTTAGGCAGTTTCATGCCTTATGTACATGCCCTAGTAATTCAGCACCAATAGTGTATTTTTCAGCATATGTTTTGGTATGGTCCAACATCAGAAACAGGTTGGGTGCAGAGAATGCAGAGATATTGGTCAAAATATGCCAATTTTATGAAGCAAAAGAAGATTACCAGTAGAATTTACAAAAACTATTCAAATTATTATGCTTCTGTTGCAAATCCTTCAAATTTCATTGCTGTTCATTTTGCTTGGATCAAAAAAATGTACAGTTAACTGTAAAAGTGCGCTGCTTATTTTACGTTTCACTTTATTGTAGATTTTTTTAAATAAAGAAGAAGTGCTGTTTAGGGTAGGGTTCATTTACATCAACCTTGATGCCTGCTGGGAAGAAGAGTGTGAACCTCAAAGGAAGTACTTTGATTTCAAGGTGATTTAATAAACTCAGGTGTATTTTATGCCCAACTGTAAGATACTTTGTAAACAAACCTCATATTTAAAAAAAATGTCAATATAGAAAAATCAATCATTGCAGTATAGGCAACAGAGTCAAATTGAATGTAACTTACCCGCCGTATTGTGTCAATTATAGAAGATGTTAGTGGGTCATCCCTGGCTGCAGACCCATTCATTTTTATTTCTGGGGATTTAGACCCAGGTGAAGAAGCACTGCCAGGAACCATACTGAAGACACTGGTACTCCAAATGAATGAAGAAGCCTTGTTCTTGAGTACAAAGCTCAGTGCTGCTTCTGGCAAACTTGTGCACTTGTGCTTCTATATATATCCTTATGTAACATCTCCATTTCTTACAATGCACAAAAACACAGTAATCCAACCCATGGCAGTACACTTTGTAAAAATTCCTGAAGAACAAACATGCCTATTTAGACTACAATGAACAAATTGAAAATATTGGAAGTCCTGCTGCTAAAAAATATTAAGGCCAATAAGATTTGCACTCCTAGTGGCACAAACATGAAATGCAATAAAAAACATGAAGTTGTACATGGTATTAAAAAAATTCATACAATTATTTGCTGTACAAAACACACCAACATCTCATATGCAGTCATTTTCTTGCACGATCACCACCAGTGGACGCACATGTCTGCCTTCACATGCTGTGCACCAGTGGACAGACAAATTTGTCCTTGCATTCAAACACCCATACCTTTTTTGTATGTTTTTTTTCACGAAAATTTGCACGGATGTTCTTCATACCTACAGGCAGTCTTAAAAATTTTAGGTTAATTTCATGAAGATGAACTCTCTGAGTTATATAATATTCAATTGAAGATTGACTCCTGTGCATAGGCTACAACACTTTATGCTATACCAGAGGTGGCCAACTTGTCTTCGACTGGGATCGACCAGAAAATTTCTTTTATAACTCGTGATCAACTGGTCGCTAATCAAGTCACAAGTACAAAATGTCATGAAATGCATGTTTTTCCTTTAAATGAATTTGTATTTACCATCGGGAGCCATACATTCATGTTTCGATTAATTTACTACTTCACAATATCACAACAGTACTTATTGAAAAATGATCTTTGCAGGTATCCTGTCAATTCGATGCAAAATCAGATGCGACCGACCAACTCAGACTCGGCGATCAACTATTGGCCACCCCTGTCCTACACAATAGGGTGCAACAAGATGCTGTGTAAAACACAAAAACTTTTATCACAGTAGGTTTTTTGCAACAAAATTTTACACAAACGTTCTGCGTATTTAAAAGCATTTTTCTAGAAAATTTGTGTCCAATCAGGTAAGAACCTTTCAAGTTATTTCATTTTGGATCAAGCAACTGAATGCATGTTCATAACATGTTGCGACAGTGTGACTCAGTCACAATACCAACCAGCGCTGCATGCTGACCAACCTGCTAGACGACGAGTACCGAAAGTGTTAAAAATGCCTAAGGTTTTGTAAATTCACACAATTTTAAGATTTTTAAACCTAAATTTCCTATTTGGGGTGTAGTGGGAAGCGGCCCATGGAAGTTTTAAAAAACGTCATGCTTTGTAGCAATATATACCTGGTCTGCAAGCTTTACACAAAAGCACAACTAAGCTAAGCCAATAATTAGAGATAGACCAATATATTGGCCGATATTTAGGTTTTGCCGATATATCGGTATCGGCCTCAGGAGGCATTGACAAAACGCTGTTAAATTCCTTATCCGTGCAGACAACTTGCACAAGAAAGCACAAAAAAGCAAGTCAAGACAGTTATCTTACAGCAACGCTAGCAGGTGCGTTTTCATGAACAAATGATCCATGGAGCACGTGTCGGCCATCGCAACCGAAACAAAATTAAAATCAGATTAACACGTATAGAGCCGGCCTACGGTATATTCGTACTTCGATTTCGACCTAAAAAAACAGCAATTTTCGGTTGCCTTACCAACTGTTCAACGGCTCAAACGGATCGGCCAGTCTAGTAGATTGCACTTGAAAAAAAATTTTTTGCCTGGGGGATGCGGTTTTTTTGTGAGTGACATCATAAGTGGAGGACTTTTATGCCACCTTGGCCCACTTTACCTGGCCCTGGGCGCCAACCGTTAGGTGGTAGTGTTTCACTGGAGTTTTTACTGGAAACTAGGCTACAATCCAAGTCTTTTGATACTTTGGATGACCTGCTGGGGTTTCGGGTTCAAAAGTTGTGATGTAAGTTAGTAAAAATA
>JGI24159J19872_10000956_pt1 | contig 29783 bp, 15 predicted proteins | sample Ectturendosymbi4_FD_19872 | JGI IMG/M metagenome (IMG submission 19872)
TAATCATTCATTTTCATGCCCGCTTTTCATACGGAGAAGGTCACGGGGGCAACAGCCCTAGGAGGACTCGAAATACCTCACAGTCAACAGCAATCTCAGTTAGTTCTAATCATTTAGCTAATCATTGATCATTACTTTTGAAACGTGAGTTGATGACAATTACTGTTACGTGCAAACCCTTGCATCTGCTGCAATGACAAGTCAATTGCTTTTATCTTAAAGATGTACCTTTGCCTCCTTCTACACCGAGCATATCTGACGTGACTGACGAAACATGTTTCGTATCTTGGTCGGAACCTTCGTGCAATGGCGGTTGTCCGCTGAAGGGTGAGTGCCATCTTCTTAGTCCGGTTGAAGCAATGTGAGCGTAAACATCTTTGCTACATGCATCGGACGTGACTTTCTGTTCTGTGACAAAAGTGCATTCAAACTAAGACAAACAGAAAATTTTTGTAATCGCTCTTGAGTGGCTCAGATATAAATTGGAAATTTATTCATGAAGCACTCCGAAAAAAATCAAAGCGTTTCTTTATCCAGAAAAAATAGATACAAAATCTCTTAATGACGTTTGATTTTCAAAGCTGCGAAAAACGATAGTGGAATGCTGGTCACGACTCTTGATTAAAGGATTGCGGTATCAAACTAAATTTCTTCTTTTGCTATTGATCTGTGGATAGCAAAAAAGATAGAAAATAAGTTTGCCACTGATATAAAAAAAACGCAATCATGTACTTTTCGGGTAACTTGTTCCCATGGTGCAGTGGTAACTTTTATATACATTTAACCTTCAGGTTATATAGTTGAACGCAAAAAAACAGCTTCCAAACGTTGGATAAGGCTCAATGTGGAACCTCTTCCATTCACTGAATACATCGCTCGCCGAATGATTGAGGGCACGGAGTATCAGATTCGCGTGCGAGCTGTAAATGAAGTCGGCGTGGGCGAACCAAGTCAACCGTCCATTGCGTTCACCCCACTCGGTAAATTCACAGTTCTATTTGATATTTCGCTACCGATCGTTTCGCCACAAGTTGATAAATAAATGTATTAGCTGGGGCTTGAACGAAATCCTTCGACCGCGGTTCTATAGGCGGTCGGCAAAGCATTGCAGCAAGTTAAAACAACGAACAACGAAAAGGTTGAAGATTTTCTATGGATGTAAATTGAACGTAGGTTCACTTTATCGGCACGCTAATGCCGTAGCCTGCTTTTAATATCACCGCAATAGTGTTCAAAGGCTTTTCAAGGGTTGCTTTTATATCACGCAACAGTACAGAGTCGTTTGCGTGACAACTGGGTGGCTGAGCGGCTTCAGACATCTGTCAGTCAATATCAGTGATTTTCACTGCTGGTTGGTGGTTGTTGTTGTTTGATGAACACGCACGCCTCGCGCGATTTGCCGCGATATTTGACTTTGGGATCAAACTCTGGCGTCAAGTTTTTATTGCACTGTGCTTGCCATGGCACATTACACTTGAGTGACTACCTGTCGAGGCATTTCTCCTGATGGGATAGCTTCACTGCACTCCGGAGAGCTAGTACCTTAAATTTAAATTTAGGAATGCAATACATTTAACTCAACTGAGGAGCTGAAAGTGTTCCTTGAGTAGGGCGTTTCATAACGCATGTTAAAAAGTCCACTGACCATTTTGGAATAGTAGAGATTCATGCAGCAACATTCGTGGTTTCAAACATATACAATTGATCTATGTTAAGAAGTCAAGTTTTCTTCAATGCAATGTACCTTATAGTGGATGAGTGCTGTATCGCGTCAATCCCAAGGAGCAATTCTTGCGCAGTGTACATGTGCATATAAGATTTTTTAATTAGTTATTGATAAGTTTTTCTTAAAAACGAGTTTTCACTGACAACTCACAGGTTTTCAGATAGGGGAATTTTATAGGAGCTACTCTTTGTATAGGTGGCCGTTTGCCACTTAGACACCTTTACTTGTTTTTCTTACTTGCATTTGATTTGGCATTCAAGTTTGCTGCTGTCTGTGATGGCTTTGGCAAGATTACTCGTCAACTGCCGAGAATTTTTGCAAAACCGATCAATCGTATATTACACCATAGAAAACAAGGTAACAAAATTTTCGAATCCGGTAGAAAATCTGATAAAAGGTCATTGAATTGAAGAAACGCAAGGGCTCTGTTGCGAGGATACCATCAAGAGGCACAGGCACAAGGAGATAAAGAGTTGATCGACCCTCACCAGCTCAAGACACTTCACTGTTTGCATAGCAACTTCAATCTCTTGTTTTAGCAAATAATCCAGATTGAGGCCTCGTTTATCATTGAGGCCTCGTTTATAAGCTTGAGGCCTCGTTTATCAAGGCAAATGTTTTGTTATGTGTAAGAATATTATAAATTTACATTTCTAAAAGTCTGTTTTTTTTGTTATTTTTTCCAAAAAGCACAGAGTTATGCTTGCAGTATAATAAAGACTTGCTAAGACAGTGAAGATTTCTGTGGATGCCAACTTTGTCAGAAAATTTTAAAATATTTAGCGATATTAAATGACGTGAACTAATTTAGCCACAGTAATTGCCTGGTGTCAATAGATCGAATAAAATGCGCAAAACATGAAGTACTTTTCGTTTTACCTACTGCTGATTTCAGCGTTTTGTTGTTTTTAATATGGTGCAATCAAAGTTTGGTGAATGTTTCCTGCTTTTCAGAAATTGAATACTTCTTCAGTTGTTTGCTGGCACATCATTTTGGATGCCATGGTATAGGCTGTCACAGGAAAACGATTTCTTCAGCAAAGGCCTGTAGATAGCATTGGGTGTTTTGTTTTGCCCACAACAGGCTGCACAGCTTTGACTACAAATAGCGCAACTGCGCATAAAACCACCATTTGGCCATACCGTGAATATGACCAGTGGTTTGACAACCTGCAACTTTGCAGAAACAAGTTCGAAGCATCAGAATCAACAACGTAAAAATTACAACGCAAAAATTTAAATGATTTCGCGTTTGACGTTTTGAAAACACCCGTTTTCATTGCCAGTGAAATCCAGTAAACGAAGCGCAAAATTGTAAACGACGAAACACCCTTACAGTGCGGTGCACACAAGAAATGCGCATTTTTCACGGTTAACGACTTGCTTTTTACTCGAAGAATATTGCTGGCTTGAAAACCGTTGGTTTTGAAACATTCAACAAGAGTTTGATTCAATTTTACAAATTTAGCGGTTTTACTTCTAAACCATTTTGCAAGACTTCCACGTTTTACTGCATTCTGAGTATTATTGTGATTTAACAGACATACATTTTACACTTGCCATGACAAATACCGAAATCAATTTAGAATTTGAGTAATTTTTTGGTCAAAATTACAACCAAATGCAAATCTAAATCATCTTACTGCCTTAATCTGAAAAATACTTCAACTGCAAAACACTTCCACACTTATGCGGCTTGACGATGTTAGGGGCAAATGTTACGCGGCACCCTTCCCGTCAATATATGCGTCCGCTATCTGCTAAATATTTGTATATTTCGCGCATTTTATCTGAAACCTGCCAGTAATCAGCATTGAAAATTTATCTTGGAGATTCTTCTTTAGAAAGAGCAACTGTTGCATACCCGGCGTAACATTTGAGGCGTAACCGCGCTGATTATGGTCCCATTATGGTAGTTTTATACAACTTAAGGTATCACGATTATTTTCACTATGCACGTTATCTCGTTTTCGTGAATAATTGCTCAGAAACCGTGTCGAAACGGTGCGGTTGTTAACGAGGCAGAAAATTTAATCTGCAAACAGTTGATTTTTAACAAGATGCACTCGGCGCACGTTGAAGTTGTGTAAGCGTTTGCCATCTGCCGCTACGCGGTAGAGCTCGCCGCTCCCGCAGTGACAATGCTAGTGACTCTCGTGTTGCTCCACCACGGCAGTAAGATAGACTTGTGGATTAAGAATAAATACTTACATCGCAAACGTGCTTCAGTGAAAAACCTTTCATTTTTGCAGCACCTTGCAGCGAGCCGACCGGTCTTCGTGTAGGCACTACCACTGACGACAGCATTGAACTGTCGTGGATCCCTCCAATAGACATTGGAGCAGCCGGCCTGGACGGTTACAAGGTAAGTCCGCACATGAGCATTTAATGGCGTTGATACAAACTCTTTATGCAACAATAAAACTAAAGGTTAAAAATGCAAACGACCGAGTCAAGGTTTACTTTACGCTATTCTTTGAGTTGATGAACATTTTTGTGTTGCCCACTTTGCTGACACAACAATCAGCATTATGAAAACTCCTTTCCGTTCACAAACTTTGGGGGGAATTTACTCTCTCTTTTTCGCTTTTCCTTCTGAAACTGTTGTGCTCACGGTAAATTGTATTTTTGATAAAAAACTGTATTGAAGTAGAGCCAATCGACCCCGCGCACCAAACCCAACTACTCACAGCTTTCTGGTTTGAAAAGCAGATCAATCGCGTTAACAACGGGAGAGTTTCATTGAACAATATTCCTAGATAAAAGAATTTCTCAAGAACACAATCAATTGACAGAATTTGTTTGATTGTAAGTTGATACATTGAGAAAAACACTATTAGTTTTGCGGCGGATTCAGTGAGTGAATTGAAATGGTTATTAGTTTATGACTTAACGAGATTTGCAATGTGGTTAAACAATTTTTTGTAATTTTCAGGCCTTTCTTGTTATTTTCAGATCTGACTAAATGTCACCAAAATAAAATAAGTTGATAGTAGCGCCATTTGCATTGATTCAGTGCAGAGTAGACCAGCATTAAAAATGGGGTCCGCTCATGCTCAGCCGACCAACTGCCTGCGTCATGACCAAGAGCGTAACGAGGTTAGATGGCGCCCGGGGCAAGAAGCAAATTTGGCGCCCCCATGTTCGAACCTGAGGTCTTTCGGAAGCAATTGTGCTGCATTGAAGAAGGTACTTGTGACATTGTTGGGCCTTTTCGGCGCCCCCTGCAGTCATTCGGTGACCCCATAGTGATTCGGAGCCTGGGGAATTGTGCCCCCCTTGCCCCCCTCATTACGCCCTTGATCAAGACCCCGTAGACCAGGTGGCGACTTCATTAATCATCCCTTACAGACGGGGACGGCATCGATTTTCACACCGACTTAATATCCTTGAAACTGCCCGGCCGGAACCAGGTCTACACCGACAAACAATGGGATGGTAATAATAAACAATTACAAACATCGCAGGAGCTGTCAGTTCGTGTCGATCTAATGCAAATCTTATCAGTGCTGCTGAACGGTCGTTGGCGTATGCTTATGTGAGCAATTAAGCACAATGGGCAATCGGGGGTGGGTGTAAGAAAGGCGTTGGATGAAAACATTAATGATAAATTAGATAAGATCTATCTTGGCTTCGCATTACGAAATGAAGTTGCAAACCTTTCAAATGGTGCACATTCGCTTAGTCGCGTACGATTTATTGCTGCAAAAGCCGCAAACACATTGTGAATAATTCCGAAAAAGGGTAAACTTTAACGAACGGTCCCTAAACGTTCAAGATTACGTTGTATCATTTTGTTTTTGTGTGACACCTCTTACCACTGAAGGTGTTCCAAACAATGTAATGAAAGATCGTACAGGATCGGTTCGCAAGAAAACAAGAATATGAAGCAGTTTTTGACATTGAATGCACCTTTGTATCCTGGTTTAGAGTATGTATGGCTAATGTTACAAGTATGTTTTCATTTAATCTAAGTAACCCTGTGCGTTTGTTAGTAAAAATTAAATCGAAGCATCATCATTTACAATCGTGAGTGGCGCTCAGCAGTGCAAGTTGTAATTGATTTTAGTTTAGTCAATCTAACAACGCTAATATCGAAACATAAAAAGCAGAGCACTTGCCACTTGAAGTTGCGAGATTGTTTAAACGCCACATGTGTAGTAGCATCGTGAGCTAAGTAACTTGATCGTCCTTAGTGCGCAAGGACATTAAACATAAACAAACTTCCGATGGAGCAGTACACATGTTTTTCACTTTTCTGTGTCACTCTGAATTGTGCTATCAAAAAGTTTGAGTACTTTTAAAATTTGTAACGAAGTTTGTCTTTTATGAGTTTTGTCGTAAGATTTGTGATTTTGATGAGTTTTGTGGTGTCTGTGAAAGGCAAGCAGCATTCAAGTAAAACTTGCTTGCGTAATTCATTCATTCATTCTTTTTTGCTTTTGTTATTTTATTTTTAATACATTCATAAGAAGTCAAGAAGCTGGCTAACACTGCTGACTTCACACAATAGCAGTATTGACTGTAATGGCTTTTGATGACCGAATAATGAAGTTTTCGTTCCTTATGGTTGTAAGCTCAAACGTGGTGAAGCGGAAGTTACAAAAATGTTTAGGTTGTGTGTTTTTATGGTCGCAGGTCATTGAATAATTTCCGTCTGGCTTATGGGCAGTAGATACTTCTAGTTCTCATTTGTTGGAGCGTAGTTGCGAGGCCAAGCAAAACGTTGGGGTAAAAAAATAAACGTCAGTTCATATTTCAATGCACAAAAAGGCTAGAACAGGTGGGACGAATGAGAAGCCACTGCAGATGTTGCGCCTAAAACTGTGTTGCTGCTGAATCTCTTAGAACATAAAAATTTCCAGAACATTCTGCTTTTCTTCATTCTGTTACATGTGGCAGAAAACATAGTTTTAATAAATCAAGTTTTTCGTCGGCACTACGTTGTAGCGATAAAAAGCCGAACCGTTTCTATTTTGGAATGAATGCAGAAAGCTACGCACTATACCATTGGTTCCCTACCGGGATGCCGCGGCACCCTATAGGGTGCCATTTACAATACTCAGGGGTGCCGCGAGCTAATGTGTTTCTCAATATATCATTAAAAATATTATTTTCAAAATGTTATCAAACCGTAAAGCAAATTGCTACGGGCTCTCCACCGGGTGCCGCAAATTATATTTTCCTTCTGTAGGGTGCCACAAGCCTAAAAAGGTTGGGAAACACTGCACTATACAGTGACTAATCGAAAACAAACAAAATTTGACAAGTCGCTTTCTATTTTTGTTTTAACTAAAAACATTTTAATTTTTTGTGCTGCTATTTTCAATCTGAAAGTTAAAAATGCAATGATGATAATAAGAAAACATGGCAAGTTATTTGTAACAACAGGTTCATTTTCACCATACTCACTTTGTGCATCCTTTGGATGTGTCGCTAGTGGGCTGCGGATGCACAGCGTCACTTACAGCACTTACGTCGGGAGCCAACAAGCTTGTTATTCCATTATGCATCACTTAAACGGGAAAAGATTCAGCCAGGCGCGCAACCAGGGTAATTGGGGACATTACCCCCCCCGAAAAATTGAAAACATTGCATAGCAATTTTGATATTTGCAGAAACTTTCAAAGAATAAAGATGGAATTTTATATTCTAATCACTATTAAGAATGGTCTTATTTCAATTTTTATTTGCCTGCCACACTAAAGCCATGCCTGCACTAGTTGAATACGGAACCAGATGTTTGTATTAGGCTACTAATTTTATCCTGTCCTGATCGTTGGGTCTGCATCTTGATTAAACTTGAAAGTTCTCATTATCGGAAATGTTGCAAAGAGAGCTCTTTCTGTGACCGTTTGCGAAAAAGTTGTACCACGATTGAATAAGCGCGATAACGTCATCGGATGAAATTCTATGAAAATTGACCCCCCCAAAAAATGAAGAGCTGGTTGCGCCCATGGATTCAGCTGGTAGGGCAGCAGCCTCATGTAATTAGTAAAGCCGTGCTCTGAAAACAAAATGAGACAACAAAGATCCAAACATTTGCTTGTTGCAAGAATAAAAGTTTCGAACTACCTAAACATTACAATTACCGGGTTTGTTTCTCAGTTCATAAATTTTGCTCATTTACATCAGGTATTCATTGTATTAGCTTTACAGCCATGCGACACGTAACTTTTTACATTGCGTTATGATGTTGGCTTACCTTCAGTCACATGATAATTTCATCTTGGTTAAATGTCCTTCATGCAACTTTTTTTGCCCCATGAAGTTGCAGTGCCACAATAAATACGCGTTACCAATCAGTGGTGTATTTTTATAAGCTACCTAACTAAGCTATTCTACTCGTAATGTGATCATCACCGACGTCCATCAGCCTGTGAATATTAGTATGGCAAGAAACGTTTTTTTCAAAAAATAATAATCTGACATGAAACAACAACACAACAGCCAATGATTTATGTAAATGAAATTTGTTTGTTGCCTATTGCTTCTTATACGACTTCGTAAGACTTCTATGTTTCACTCTGTTCCAAATGATCTGATACATGCTGATTGTTATTGAATGGCATCCATTGCAGATGGCATCCTTACCTTGAAACAAGTAGATGATTACACTTGTGTACTTATTGTTTTCAGCCGGCCGTTGCAGTCTGTAGCTGTTGTGTGAATATTTTTTTAGCTGCTTGTGTTTCTGTGAGACCTGATGCAGTACAAAGTGTTTCTACCAAGATACAATTTGACCAGTGATCTGGGCTGAAAACGTCTATTTTTCTTTCCATGAAAATTTCCATTTTTCTTCCTTTAAAGGAAGTATAAGCTGTAGGTTTTTTTCAACTGTCTACAGAAAACTTTAGCATTGCTAAAGCGGTTTGTGAAAAAGTTTATTGCAGTCTTTTGGGTAGCATTTAAGCCCAAACCAGTGACAGACAACATTGCTGTTTCAGGTGCTTCTTTAAGGTCCAGCTTGTAACTTTACATTTTTCAGCCCTACATTTCTTATTGATTACAGATATCCATTTACTGCAGGCAAAACTTGTTATTTACACCAGATCTCTCTTAAGTTTAGAAAAAACTCTGCATCAATTTTTCTTCTTTTGGAGCAATGGTTCTTAACCTGGCGTAAATTTACCCCTGGGGGTAAATTTCATGTTCCAATGGGGTAAATTTACTGAACCACAACTTTCAGCCATTGTAAATTTGTATAGTCATTCTAAACTGCAAGAGTTTGTTAATTTCCTATTTTCAATAAATGAGCACAATTGAGTATATTGGGGGGTAAATCTGGTAACCTTGTTTGATGAAAGGGTAAGATATGTAAAAATGGTTAAGAACCACTGCTTTGGAAGTTGTGTGTTTTCATAAAATTTTGATTCCTTCAACTGATTACATCTAGGTTATTGTTGGCTTCTAAGCCATAGTTCTGACACAGGCTATTTATTATACTTAGATGGGATTTGCTTCGTGCTTGAGAATCCATTTAGTTTCACTATGTAAGTAATGTATTGTGGCTACGTGTCTGGTAGAGTCCTGCGCAGGACATTTTTGTCTGCTCCAGCCCCACGCCTGCAAAATTTAAACCCGCACCCGCAGGAATTTGAGAAATCTTGCCAGCTCCCACCGCACCTTCCCAGCCGGCGCCCAACCCCAAACCCGCACCTGCCATTGTGTCTGAAAACCACTAAAAACTCATGCAACGCATTTCATCGCTAGTGGAAATTTATTCGGTGGTTCATTTAAAAGGCATCAGAAGATCTTAAAAAATTCTGCAAACTACAACTGTGAAAATTTTTAGTCAACCTTGTGCGCTTTTTCCTTAGTTTTAAGACCACTGTTCATAAAGAGTATGTCGTTCACTGACAAACTCTTTAAATTTGTTCTTCGGCTATTCACGACATACCCAGGCGTATTAAACAGCTGTCCACTGGCAGCGCTAGTTGCCATCGCGCAGAACGTATTTCTACCAAGATCACTGAGAGTCGGAAACTCCAGTGTGTGGTCTCGCGACCACTGGAGAACGTCGTTATACCCTTATGCCACAAGCTCTCTGTAGCATTAAATTCTTGCCCGTGTCACTTTCACATGCTTATGGTCACCAGTCAGTTACCTGCTGAAAGAATTTTTTAATCCCGCGCCCGCTCTGCACCAAGTTCAACCCGCGCCCGCACCGCACGCATAGCTCTGCGGGTTACCGCATCCGCGGTTTTCGGGTACCCGCAGCACGCGCGTGTTAACCCATCCAACGCAGGACTCTAATGTCTGGGTATGTCGAAATTGCAAGTTTGTCACAGCTGTAGGTCTATTCTTCATTGATCTGTTCTCTCTTTGTCACTTTGTACCTTTAATTAATCCATTTTCTATTTCTCATTTTGTACCTTCAATTGATCTTTTCTCTATTTGTCGTTTCGTACCTTCACTTGATTTAGACGTTTATTGAAGCTGACTCTGTTGTCAGTGGCTGTTAATGATGAGAAGTGCGTGCTGTTCATTTCCAGGCGGAGACTATGTTCCGCTTTACCGTGAATAAATAAGCTCTTCAAGTCCTCATAATTTTTGTAACATCTTCTCTCCTTGGTGTGTCGTTGACCTAAGCCCTGGTATGCTCAGCTTGTGCTATGATATCTTTTCATACTCTCTACAGCAAAAACTGTGTCCCCAACGTACTTCCCTTGGTGACACGTACATGGACTGCATGGCACTGAAAAATAATGTTTTAATCAACCTGAAGCGAGAGACTGGCCAGACACAGGCATTATCGTCACTAGGGGAGGCAGAAGGATACAAGAGAATGCTTGTAGCATTCTGCGGGCATCAAGATGCCATGTTAGAGATATACCATTCATTTCTAGATTTCTAAATTCAATCAGGTGAGAAACAGCTACCAGCGAAATCATCTTTTTACAGCATCGTACTTGGCATTCTGAGCAGCCTGACAGTCATACACCGTATTTTCATCATTCTGCCAGTAGATGCCGCTAGGAAGCAACATTTCTTCAGTCCAAAATCACCGCGTGCAGTTGCGAAAATGAACTATGATGTTATTTGTTCATTTAAGTCGCTATGGCGAAAAGCAATTGAGTGTTGTACAGTGGGTTCTTAGAGCTTAAGACAACATTTTACAGAGTAAAATCTGCAGAATGAGTAACTAGTAACGCATTACAAAAAAGCTTCTGAGAAGAAGTTAATAATTGCATACCATTAGTGTCTGAGTGAAAATCGTAATTCGTAAAAAAATAAAATTTCAAAAAAAGTCTATGTGCGTTAAAAAAACGCAGTTAATATTTTTTAGAAACAGGCCTGAAATATTATATACTCAAGCAATCAAAATATGCAATTGAAATAAAATAAACAGCAATTTCTTTTAGATTCTATTTCGTCTGAAGTCAGGTAAGAACGAAATTGAAAGCGGGAACATCCAGTGACAACTATGCAATTGGGAAAACGAAAATGGTATTTCAACACAATTTCAATAGCAAACATCTTGAGTTAACCAGCGGTACTGGACGCAGTTGAGTTGGCGAAAATTGGTGATTTCAAACGGAAGTCCATATATTGCGCTTTTTCAAAAGATCTTTTATGCTAATGTATGTTCGGCGTGGTAGATTCACAGGCGACTCCTCTATCTCAATGCACACTGCTCTTTAGCATAACTTCTACCATTGCAGCTGGAGCAGCAGCTTGTGGGGTCAGAAACAGAGGAATGGTGCCACGCGATTGCAGGTGACTTGCTCCCGAACCACCTGACAACGATAACGCTCAACAAGTTGACGACCGGGAAAAAGTACAAGTTCAGATTGTCGGCCATCAACAAAGCAGGCTCAAGCGGATACGCTTCATTGGGACCCGTGGTGTGTGCTGAAGTTGTAGGTAAGTGATGACATTGGTGCTTGGTCGAATTCGTCTCAGTAATTTTTTTTTGACACCATNCAGTTTACGAGAGGTTTATCCACAAGTGGACAAATCTCTTTCCTGAAGTTGTGTAAGGCAATATCTTTTCCTGAAACATCGCTAACAACATTATGAATGTTTGAATTGTTTCGGTGTAGGTTATAATTTATATATTTTGCATTGAAATTTTGAATCAAGCCACCCCTAGCATTTTATACAAGCTTGAGAAAGTATACCGAGGCAAACCCAACTGGTATCAGCATGAGTACAAAATGTTATCGCTCACTATTTGATCTGGCTTATCGGAACGATGGGCCATGACCAAAACGCTTTGCCCTTTCCTCAGAACGATTTTACACCTTTCAGGTCAAATAGGTTTGATGATATATGGAAGCCATTAAAAAGCTCGTTTTCTCTGTAAGTGTTGACCTTGTGTCAACGGACAGCCCGTGCTTGTTTCAGCGTGTGACAGTTTTGTGAGGCAAGTCTTTGACAGCTGAAAAACATCCAGTGCCCGTTGGCCACACCTGTGGTGCGAATTAGCAGCTGCTAGTGCTGTGATTCTCGTGATTTTGCCATTGATTAGCAAAGTAATAAAGTGCGATGTGTCTGATGCTAGCAGAAAGCCATTCGTTATCGCGTCTAATCGTTTAATCGGTCATTTGTGCTTCTTCTGATGGATCTGCCACAGCACATTTTGTCAGCTTCTTGAGCATAATGTGTCTNNCGACTACAACTCGATACAGATGCAAAAAATCACATGTCGCTCCGAGCGACACTACAACCATAGACCAAGCGCCTTAGTAGTGGTAAGTAATCAGTGCTTTTTTTAGGCTATTGCCGCTGATATCACGCCAACTTGCTTCGACGTACAACTACTCATCTTGTTTGTAACAGTTGAAAGGCCTTGTAGAGCTTCATACAACAAACGACATGAAGAAACGCTGTACATGGTTGACATTTTGCGCACTTCATTTTCGTTTCCATTTTCAGTCAGATTAAGGCAATTCCAAGATAATTAATTACTGAAAAATGGGTTGAGAAAAATCGAAAATAACTGACCACTGAACAATAATACTAAGTTTTCCATAGTGGATGTTGTTCGAAAAAGTCAAGTCTGGTCACTTGGCTTTTTAAGCANAGAACAAAAACGGTTATCATACGAAAGTACAAACAACTAACTATGCTCATTCAAAATTACACGAATATTGTAAAGAGTTTTTTTGTTTAAGCTCGCGGTGATGTACGATTGTTTTTGTTATTTTGCCTAAATTATGTTATTGTTTTTCCTGTTTGTGAAACTTGTCAGTTGATTATGCGATCTCGGTGCACAAGTCACGAAATCTTTTGAGAACATTCGCATACAGTGCTGTCACGTCATATACTGAAAAAATTATACTTTGTAATTCTGAGAAACTGATGATTTGCTAAGTTGAAACTGCAGAACTTGAAATGGAACCGATGTTTTCATTGCTTGTGTTCTTTGAAGGTTTGATCAATTCAGTTGCGAGCAGGTTGGGTAGATCTCTTGTGGATATTTTAATAAACGAAGAATTAGGATCAACTACAGTACAAAACTAACCAAAAAATTAAATTATTCAAACGCAGAACTGCTTTTGAACGAAAACAATGCTCGTTCTTTCGCTGAATACACGAGCAGAACATGATAACATTTTGATTTTAGAGCCTGTTCAAAATTGCTAATTATTAGCGATTAAAACGAGATGATGGGCATTAAACGTGAAATGTNTAAAAGTGTCTCTCCAACGATTTCTAGCCAATGTTCCAAAATATTTGTACTGTATGGCACAAAAACTGAAGAGTTGGAAACTGTGTATATTTTAATACGTCCACACCGCGACTTTCCTCACTCTACAAATACCATTGTTGGGAACGTGCATGATTCTGATCTGTAACTTTGCACCGCTTGCATAAATTTTTCTTCAGCTCCAAACATCAGATTAAACAGTTTCAGAGCATCACTGAATGTTTGTTTTCAGATACGGTATTTTTAATGAAGACAATAGCCGTGTTTTGCAAAGCAACTGTAATTCTATCTCAGATGCCCTCGTAAAGGTCGTCATCAACGATCTTTTTCGTCTTGTGAACCTCACGTACAAGTTTAGACGAGGGTCAAGTGCGCAACACCCTCATGAATGTTATTTGCTTGTGAAAACATTTTGCGGACGTACAAAAATCTTCAGCTTCGTCGCATGACGCTGTTGCGAGAAAACCGCAATCAATCCAAGCCACCTGTTGTTCGCGTTGCCAAAGCGGCTAAGGTTCAACCCAATGACGTTTGACTTCGAAGAGAATGATTTACCCACGCAAAATAGACCCGTTCGGTTCAAACATGTAAACAGGCGCCCGTGTCTACAGTCACGAATCGCACTTCAATCAGAAGTAGTCACCCGGAGGGACCCAACTATCTGCAAATCAGCCAAACATATCAACAAGCTACACGTCGCTGTTTGCCTCGCCGATATGGGAGAGTACCTGAAAGGCTGGCTTTGGAACTGGAAACCCAGCCACATGCTTCATATGCTTGCTTTGCCATTTCCAACCTACTCTTGCACTTTTGCATGAGATAACTCAGATGCAGTTTCTTGCTCAAGACAAACTTTCTGATGACATTTTATTCAAGCTGTAATTGGTGGGTGTTAATTTCCCAAGAACGATTATATATTTGTTTTGAGGTTGTGGTTGATCCTGTGCAGAGAAAATTAAGTTGTACAAAGCAATAACTGCTGTATTGGTGATACAGCAATAATGCGGCAATGCGAACCTGTTTATGTGTAGGCTCGACAGCCTTCTCCATCAAGTGACGCGGTCGGATCTACAATATCACCAAATAAATATTTAGTACAGGAAATTGATTTCGCTTTCAACAACGCATCTTCAGTCGTAGGGTATACATGTATTGTTCGAATACAATCGTTTGTAAAGAAAATAAATAGCACAGATGGATCAGGTGTTGGTATGTAAAATCGATTTCCCACTAAACATGCAATATGCAAATACGATGACCAACATGGAAATAGCTAATGGAGATGCAGGTGAGTCGATTTTCCCATCACCTTGGAGCAATTTGCGCTAACGTATGATTATTATCCAGTCCGTATACTAATGTTGCAAATGTCTTTTGAAAATATTTTTGGTTCTTTTGTTTGTGATACGTCATGACTATATAGGTTATGAGAACTGTCTCCACGCGGCTTGCACTCAGCTCTCGGCAAAACGATCGTGCGAAATGTGTCAGCACTTACGGAAATTTATATCCGCGTCCATAGATCAAGTAGGCGATTGTTTTATCGACAGTTACGCAGATTACTAGATCTGTTCTTGGTGTCTTACTTCTTGCCATCTAACACCGTGATACCATCGATCAACCACAGCTCTACATAAGATTTTATCTCACATCCACGCGGAAATTGCCTCTGGTTTTAATGAAAAGCAAAACAAAAACAAGATAAAGGTCGAAGGCAAAGGACAGAAAATTAAGGAAAATATGCATTTTCTTCTTGTCCAGAAACGAGCTTCAGGTCAACGTAAAATGTTTATGATGGTGTAATATTTACTTCATAAATAGCCGAAATTCTTGAACAGCTGGTCTTTTTATCTTGATGAGTCGTCATCAGTCAGTTGTAGGCATTTTCAAATGACTGGATACAGTTATTTTGAAATATGGTTTTTCGTAATCCGTTTATGATATCAAGTTGTACCGACTGTTTTGTATTTACACAGACTGCCCTCAAGTTCACTTTTTAGGGACGGATTAGACCGATAAAAGTGCAACCTGAGAGTTAACAAGATCATTGTGGACACTAAACGGAGATACCTCCGAACATGAAACAGGAAACCTTGCAAATAGAGTAGGATATTCTGCGAAAGCCGCAAGGGTTATGAAATCCTAGACACAAATCGGCTGGAAGCACAGATCCGGGTAGATGCGCTTAGGTACAAAACAGGAAGCTGACAATCTGATATCGCGGCCTACTTTCTCTGCCGGCGTTCCTTAAATCGCTTCACGTCATACTGTAAATGACTTTACCGCTTGACTTTAACGCTTTCAATCGGCGAAAAGCGTATTACCCGCGTTTAATCCCGCTGAGTCATTTCGCGTCGGCAGAATGTTGTCTGCGCTGCAGATTTGAATGTCTCGAAGTGTTTTTTCCTTGGATTTTCTTACCTGCTTTTCTCGGCATTTTTGCCACTGTTCTATCCTGTCCATAAAGCATTAATAACATTCGCAACGAAGACTGCGAAAACGTCGCATGACGAATAACTAAACTTTAATGAGCGAATGACCTGCTTTAGTTATGGTGGATAAACTACGTTCTTGCTTTTGCAACCAGCTGGATAAAATACAAATTTTAATTGATTGAGAAATTATGATCTTCCGAAAACGAACGCACTAGCGCAGGATGATTTAAGTAGAAAAAAAACTAGTTTCTAACTTCACAAAAGTTTTAACGTGGATTTACAGAGTGACTTGTGTTTTGACCATCAACATGATAGCCGTCAAAACAAAAGTTACTGTAAGTATGTAAGGATGGGAACATCAAAGTGATTATTAGCATATGTTTTACGAGTTTCAAGCCCCTCACTTCACACCAATGGACGTCATCTTTTTCTCAGTGGCAGAGATTCAACTAGCAGTGAAAATGTGTAGTCTAAACACCTTTGCCAGCACTGGTTGTGCTTGAAAGCGTTGTTTCGTCAATCTTACTTACTTTATACGCTGTCGTATGTTGTAGAAGTGTGATAAAATCGTTCACCTAAAATCCAAGTAGGTGGTTAATGGCGCTCGCTTCTTTGGCGCCTCCAAATAAGAATCACAATGCTTTGTTCTGGCAATCGCCTTAAGCCCATAATATTACTGCAATTTCGGTTTCCTTAACCTAATACCTTTGTTAGCTTGACTACGCTCATTTGAGATTCTAAGTTTTTGGTAGTTTTATTATCATGNTGTTTCAAACAATACAGGCTTTTTTTGTTGANAGTAACAATAATTCACAGTGTATGTTTCCCACATTGGCAATGCTATTTCGATAATTTACACGCAGCAGCTAGTGTTGTTTTAGATCCTTAGGAAGAACTTAGACAAAACGTACAACTGAATCTTTGTTGCTTTTTAATCAAAAACGGATGTCAGTGCTGCTCGTTGCCAACGAAAGTCTTGAGAAAAATTAGAGTATCTGCAAGCAATACGCTATCAAGTTATTTACTTATAATGAAGGCTGGATTTCACAGTCGTTTGATTTATATTGTCAGAGAAATTTGAAACCATCGAAGTTTGCAGATGAAGAAACGATGGGTTGTGAACTCAGTAATTAGTAGTAGCCTACATTGACCTTCACTAGACTTGAACACCATGCGGTGATTCAAAGTAAGCCAGCAGTACTGCTGGTACTCAAATGTAAACATGCACTTGTACAAAAAAACGTTTATGTGTTTACGACGGGTTTTCGCCAGAAACTGACTGTTTTCAACATACACGATAAAGGAATCAAGAACTGCAAACGACGTCATGTTGTACAGTAGAGTGAATTTTAGCAATATCGATTTTCTATTGCTGTTCGTAGTACGTGCAGCCTACATGCTTACAGTTCAAGACAAATAGGAAAACAATAAATTTTAACGCTTATTACTGTTCAAGGTGTACTCCTAAACTCATTATCTGTTGTAAATGTAGGCAAGTACTAGCGCTTATGACGACTATCGAATATCAATATTAAATAAAACGCAAACACAGTTGTAAAACACTATCTATCGAAAGGAGTACTTTCACAGCCAAGAATCAGGACGCCGGAGAGCAGGAAAATGACGGGGCACTGCCCCCCTGCCCTTTCAAAAAGGGGCAGCGGGGGCGAAGGTGCCTTTTTCATAACATTATCATGGGTAATCTAATGGCTCATCAAGATCGACTTGAAACAAATTTATTGCAGCTATTCGCGCAACAAGAAAATACAGGATGGTTTTCTATCATTTCTGCTATTATTTTTGAGGTCAACATTGTTGCTGAACAGAAACAAGCATATTGATAACGATTTGTTTGTTTTTTTATAAGTTTCCGTTGCCCTCAACTCTTTTACTGCCCCCCTTCCCGACCGTTATTCCGGGGTCCCTGGACAGGAGCACTACTCTATAGCAGTCAACTAAAAGACTCCAAAGAAAACACGACTTTAAAAAGAAAAAGAAATTAACAAAACAGTCTGAAAGCACAAAATGAAAGACGAAGTTAAAAAGAACGCAAATAAGAAAACTAATAAAGAGTAGAAATTGGACTCAAAATCATCTGATATCTAGTAAGATAATTCGGTCCAAGTTGATTAAACCTTTTATTCAACGCATCCGTTTATATTCACATCAATCAATATTGTTGCGTGATGGTTCCACGAATGTCATCTTGTAGCAGTCGGACAAGAGGTTTAGGTTATTACGTTTGCGTGGATGTTTCATGAAGTAAGGTTCGATTAAAGCACCAGTCTCTTGTCCGATGATTTTGCCAACTGTGCCGATGAGCGTTCCATTTGATAGAAAACTTATTCTTCGTTTGTCCAAGACATGCTACTTCACAAATTAACAGGTAGCCACGTAAATGCCATAGTTTGCACAAGACAGTCGTTAGGCCAGCTTGATCCTTCCTGTTGCTGTACAGAGGCAACATCCCTTTTGACCATGCGGTGGTGTTTACCGTGATTGCCGCACAAAGCACAATCTCTGCGAGGCGCAAAGAGGGATCTTCAGTGGTCGTTTGCTGGTCATGGGCAATTTTCTTATAAATCGTAATCTCACAAACACACAATTGTAAAACAAACGTTTCAAATATACAAAGTCAAAACTTGGTTAAGAATGTTAGTATACGTAAAAAGCTTCAGCATTACTCGGTAACAAAATGCGATTTCATTTGTTAAGTGAAATATTCCAAAGGCAAAGATTTAAAGCCTTGAGAAAACCGCTAAAGAAAAACAGAAATTATTAACAAAAATCATGATTGGCGATGTCCCAGTAGATAAATCTTTCAGTCGATTGCTATATTGGTGCAAGAACCGTTTAATTTCCATCGTGAAGTGGTTAACTTCCCCATTCGATGGAATTTAGTTGTTAAAACATATTAGCTGTACATTTACCCCCTTTATTCAATTAGTGGTAAATCTATTTTTTTCAGCAACCACCAGGAAACGCGGCTATAACGTTATAACTGACAGGTTTTCGGTTCCACTGTCCAGTTATTTCGATTGCTAAGTAAGGCTGAGACCAGATTTTGAGGCGCTAGCACTGCGTAATGTGCAGTGCTAGCTCAACTTACCTTTCCAGAGACGTTGCGGTGGGCATGCAAGCTGACATATTTGAGTGACGTTTGAGACTTGCTCAAATACTGACGCGCAACCAAATATTTTTCAAATCAAAAAAGTTGTTATGTCATGTGATCCTGATCAAGAGATAATCTCGAAGACATCCATTCCGGAGATAAATTACTGTTGCTTTGGTGTAGGATTAAAGTTGGTTTCAAATTAGGTAGGCTCTGCGATAAGTCTAGGGTCAACGTATAGAACGCAACGATAAGAAGCCGCTATCATGTTCAATGACCAGTGTCAGGTATCATCATGATAGTTCGTCTTCCACGAATTAATTTTGTCGCAACAAGTACACGTCTGTCCCGACGAAAGAGTAGAAGAATGAATGCTGTATGATGCACAACTCCGATTACTATGCCTGCATCATATCAGTGGAACCAAGTGTACGCTCATTCTTGTTGGTCTTATTTAAATTGAAGAATATTTTAGTGTACAAGTGATGAGTTAATCACATCGGTTGGCATTATTGACGTCCTTTTCCAATAAATAACATTAATTAACCGCTTTTTTAGTTTCGCCAGTTTCGCAACCTATCGACGATTAAGCTATAAGATAGCGTACATCCAAATTTGTTCAAGGAACGCTAGAAAACCTCGTGCCAGAATATCTTTCTAAAAAGTCAAGGACTTGGGAGTGTCTTGCCTTCAGCGTCCTGACCTGTGCATCACCCGTCCGTGACCTTCATCGTTGGTTGCGCGATGATAACCTCTTCCAACGACGTGACATTAAACAAGATGCCACCGAGGTGCGCAAAGTGCTGTCACTTACTTTCAAGAAAACTGTTAGGTTCAACACGACAGAAATGAGAAGCTAACTATCGAGAAAACGCTGATCGTTGGAGAAAGCAGTAACTAATCTACTTTCAAGTGATGCATTTGCGAAGCAATTGGAAAAATTTGAGCGATGCTATCGCTGCTGTGATCGCGGGATAACCGGTTCTTTCGTTGCTGTACGCGGTTTGACTTTTTATTGCTTGCGTCACTTGAGTGTGACCTCGTACTTACAGCGATCGAACATCAGCAAGTTATAGCATCACGTAAAGTATTCCCATCCTCACAATAAACCATAGGTGTTGGAACAAGCAATGTTGGGAGTGCGGAAGATATTTTGCCCGAATTCCCCCAAATTTGCCCTAAAATTTTTTGCGGCAGACATCCCCCCAACAAATTTTCTGCAGTAGTAGGTTACTCATCAACTCTCACAAACTAAAACAGGAAGTTACTAGAAAGGATTTGTTATTTTATTTTCTCTATGTTTAATGTGTTTTCTATGGTATATTAAACTTTTTTTGGGTCAGGCTCATGCTTTTTTGTGTCAGAATAATTTATACACTCAATAACACAGTTAAAAAATGTCGAAACTTCTGTGCCCGAACGTTTTGGGATTTTGCCCGAATTTTCGACAAATCAAAAGTTTTTAGGACGCACTTGCGCTCCTGAACCCCCAGCTCCTACACCCCCAGCTCCTACACCCCCAGCTCCCACACCACTGCAACAAAATGTCTTTTTCACGCTAGCAAGGCTTGCGTACATCTCAATCCCCAAAACGACTTTGTTTTATATGATTTGGAGTGGGGGTTGCTTAGAATCAACTACTCTGAGCTCAGTGCATCGTAAATGGGCAAAGCAAACAGATATCTTGTGCGGGTAGTTAACTTTCATGAAATAGCCAGATATTTTGTAGTCAAACCCAATTAATGAACAATTAAACGCGGTAAAATGAAAATCACGACCAAATAAAATAGTATGAACGACATTTTTCAAACGTTTCGATAACTCCTGTTATCATCATCAGTGCATTGCAGATTAAACGCAGAAAGTGCAAGTTTGCCGTTAGCAGATTTCGTGTCCCTGTTTAAACAGTTTAAAATGAACTTTCAAATTGATTGAACCTCGTTCAAATTTATAAAAAACGTTTAACAAACTTTTTGCACGTGGCCCTTCAGTCACTGAAGCTGAATGTTCGTAGCATGTGTTCATTTTGCGTATATCACATAGTGCTCAGAGTATATCCTCAACAGCCCCCATATCTTAGGCCTTAAAAGCAGGATATTAGCGTTGGACCATTTTTTAGAACAAAAGTGAAAAAGCAAATTCTCTTTCACAAAATCAAAACGCAAATACAGTAATTTACAGGATAGTAAAACATTTCGGAAAGCCGAGATCTTCCTGCGAAACGTAGATAACACGCTCAAGTGTATCAGTGCTCAGTTGTTCCATGATGGAATGCGGGGGTGTAAACCCAGGGTGGCGGAAAATAGCAATCATCTCATCTCAGCAAGCGTAACTTCGTGATGTGCAGTAATACGTTATGCTAAGCCTACGTCCGAAAATTATAGGGTTAACGTAAAGCATCTAATCCGTGCTATTATAGCTTCTTTGCAAAAGACTCTCCGCAATAAAGTAGAACGCACGATTGCAAGGTTTTTGTGGTTGCCTTTTCTCCGAAGTCGTCTTTCTGACGTCTCCGTGCAAACGGCTTAGGTCAAGTCTGTTAAAAAGTTTATCTCTATTCCTTTTTAACAAGGCCTAATTGTAACGTTTGTAGCAGTCATTTCACGATTGTTGACCCAAACAGAAATTTTCAAAATTCTGTAAATCGGTTTACTTACGCTTGGGAAGCATACTTAAGCGAAATGTTGCTCGTGAAAGTAAAGTTAAAAATCCCGGTTCTAGCAACTTTTTCTGTGTGTACACCAAAAAACGCATTCAAAAGTCTTTTACGTTATAGAAAAGCTTTTATATTTTTGTTTCATTCAATTTAGGAGAGTTAGCCTAACCAAAATGGACTTTACGCCTCGTTTTTTTCATAGCAATTTCTTTCACACCTTCTCTGGTCGCTGCCAGTGAGCAGAGTCAGTTCCGCAGATTAGTTTTCACATTTTTTTGGTCACAAAACATGTTTTATGAACAAGTAACCCCACGACCTATGAAAATTCCTTGTCCTAAAAACTGATATCAAAGTCTGCGATTAAATCCAGGTGGCAAACTTGCAAAAACGTCTTTTCATCGCACACAAACAGCACCAAATCGTGAGCAAAAAGCAAAAGGTTGATTTGTGGCCGAAAAGGGGCCGAAAACATCGTCCGCCCTGTCCCATATAAAGATAAGTGACAGCGCAAGACTAAGCCTCTCCTTTTCAGGTGTAGCGATTGCTGCATGACTGTGCTTGCAGTAGACTCAGTGCAAGGCCTCTCCAACGCAAATGTGCCCACAGTAACGCCTTCCCTTGGTACTCCCGGATATCGCACAAGTACTGCAAAAAATGTATACTCTTGTTTGGTTTTGCTTGAATTCTTGAATAAGGCTGTAAAACCAACAGGTTGCTGCAAAAAATGTATTGTTGCCATTTGTCATGTTCAGTAAGGTCCACAAAGACCACTGTTTGAGAAAGCAAAAGCAAAAAAGTTTCATTCGCATAATATTTTGCTCTTGACCAATCGTGAACCAGTATTTCAAATACAAGATTGCGCGTGAATGTACTGCCTTACGTCTGTCTACAATTTTGAACACGGATGCTATTGGCAGAATCTAATTTCTTATCTTCAGAACCGATGACCGATTGCTTACTAACTTCTATGAATATTTTTCTCAAAATAAAATCGAATTCCTACCAGCTAAGTGGTACATTTGGTTGAGCACACGCCCCGAAAGCTGGTAAGAGGCGTTCGATTCCGATCTGGTCATACGGAAGACTTGAAAAACGGAACTTGCAGCCTATCCAACATCGTGCTCGGCGTAGGGAACGGTTCACGTGCGACGCTGTGACTCGGCGTCGGTGCAGCATTCACTGCGAAAGCAGCCGCGTGGCCCACGGCCCAAGCAAGCGGAGATGAGGGCGCAGACCACTCGTGACTCTCCGAAAGGAGTACAGAAACCGAGTATAAACTGAACTGAACAATCGTGAGCCAATGACGTTGCTGTTTTAAATTTGCAGAGGAAGCGAAGATTGTATTACCGCGCCACCTTTTGAAACCTGTGAAAGTGAAAGTCGGGGAGAAGCTACATGTCAATGTGCCGTACCAGGTGGGTCACTTACGCCACGATCTATGTCGTAAATGACTAGTTTCGAGTAATCTTGCTTGTTTTTTGTGTTTTAACATGTTTCAGATTGCAATTAACATTTGGATTTTGGAAATTACGTTCATGTTTGCTTCCATTTGATATGAAAGATGATAAATGTCACCGCGTTTGACCATTTGCTTCAAGTGATTGTAGCATTTATCATGATATTCGATTTTCAATATAAGTAGGGGACAAGAGTTTACAAGACAAAACTTTTGAAAAAAATTAAAATGCGTGCTTGAATTACGCACCAGAGCGTTGACTTCTAATAACCGATGACTTTCATAAACGAGCAGTGGTGTCGTTGGGACGGACGCGGTATAAGGACGGCCCACATTCTTGTAGGGACCGACGTTTCCAAATTTTGTTTGAGGCATCAAACTTTGGCACTTTTGTTGTAATTTTTGAGACATTTTGTCACACAAGTTTTCAGTTTTCTTGACTAGTTTTACATAACTTTGTCTCATGGAACGTCACCCGCAACTCTTTCTGGCACCCACTGTAAACGAGGTTTTCAATGTAACATTTAGTAAATGCTGAAAGTTGTGTGGTTGAACTGCTAGCCGTTTGTTTGTTCAGCTAATCTGACTCTTGTAGATCTATTTTCGAAGCAGATCTAGCAACTTCTAAGCAGTGTCAGTCTTTAGAAGATTAGCATTTACGCCCATTGCGAATCCATTCACTCTATATACTATACATACCTCATGATAACCATTAGTATGATAAGCCATTGCTGTACCGGTTGAGATAAATATCAAAGCGGTATAGAATATCTTTTTGAACTTTTTTGGCATTCATTGGACCCGATCTTTGTTTATAAACGTTTGTTTGGTTCACAGCCACCAGACAGGCAACATCTCTCTGATAATAACATCGAATTGCCTGATATGCTAAAAAAAACAACATTGGCTGCAAGTCGGTAACGGCCAACGGGGAAACACTAATTTCACTACTTGTATCGTTTTGAAGCTTTGGATTTTTACAAAATATAATTTCGCATTGTGTGTTGCTTTCTTAAGCCATTAGCAAAAATGTAACCAAAGCGATACGCTCCTCGTTGCTGTTGGGCAAAAAGCATAACAAAGACAGTCGGCATAAACAACTCATGTGTACTTGACTATGGTATAACCAAGGTGAAGATAAGAGCAAGCTTTTTTGTTCTCTCTGCATTTGTACAACCTTTTCATGTATCAGAAGCAACAGCATTACACTTCTCACACTTATATATTTACAATGACTTGTGATAATCGACCACAAGTGTAGTATGTTCTTTATTTTGGAAAACTGTCACAGAAACAACAAGCTCACCTAATGTGTCGCACTTTCTCGACCTCTTTAGCTATTTAATGCGATTCACTTGCAACAAACAACCGGTGTCAAGCGGCTTAAAACGAAAAAATGGCAATTTTCAGGTTGACCGAGGTCTTTTCGTCGGCCTTTACCACGAAAGTATCCGCTTACGTTTGTCTAAGCGGACCGTTTCCGTTTTATAGCTGGGTTTCAGCGTGGTGGCGAGTCTCCAGCCTTGAAAAAATGTTTTAATTCAACCAGGGCGTCGGAATCAACGATTTTTAAAATTTTACCTGAAGTCGGAATCTGGATATGTTTATTCCTGAATCGGAGTTTTAAAAAAATTAACTGACTCCGACAGTGCACTCCAAGCCAGGGTTACGAGATACTTGATCATCGCAATGTCCAGGCGAACTCTTATAAACCGCCAAAACTTCATGCAGAAAAGCCAAATGTGGTTTTTATTTATTTTCGTTAACACAATTCACCAAGTTAGTATTGTTTGGCTGACTCAGTTGTGATTTCTAAATCCAATTAAAATCCGTTTACCATGCAATCTTGCCGAATAACTAGTGCTGAATGCAACTGCTGAAGTATAAGCTACAGGACACCTAATAAATAGGCCTACTAGGCAAATCTAGGACCAACGAAAAACCAATCGAGTTTTCTAACTGAACTTGCCTTCTAAAGTAATTACCCTTTCAGCCAACAATTTGGTATTATATGGCTAGCCTACTCCACGATTTCGCAGTCGATAATCGCTGTCTGTTGACCATATGTGCTGCATTCCTTCTTTCAAACACGGAGCCACAACTCTCAAGATATTGTTATGAGCGTAATAGCGCTAACCGTACCTTTAATGCGTTTGTGCTCCGCAGATGACGCATGCAATCTCAAAAGCTTCTTTCTCATGACGAGATGATTCTAGTACGTAGTTTGCAGTGAACAGTGTCTATCTCGTCCTTGACAACCCTTTTTGCCCATGGAGAGTCGTTTTCCCATTCTGCTATGTACCTTCGTTTCTCATCATAGGCAACATTCTACGAAGCTATCGGATATAATACAGACCAACGAGACGACTGACTTCACTGTGTCTAACAATCTGGGGTGCAGTGGGGTGGTAAATCGTGGGAACGCGTTCCCACCCCTTTTTGCACTAGTAACTTTATTTGAAAATTTTGATTTTTCATTTAAATTTCTGCATGTAGCGCCTGGAACAGCATAAGTGAATAAATGGCAAGTTATCTCGTGTATAGCACCGTAGCATCAGTGATTACTATAAGATGGATGGCCAACTAATTGTCTCCGTCACGCGTGACTGAGTCTTTACTCGAACCTCGCAACAAGCAGGCGAAAGCATTGGCTTTTGTGCATACTACGGTGTATGACAGGCATTTTTGCGCAGTTTTGTAGAATTTCTGCAAAATATACTACTTTGCGCCAGTTGCTGATAGGCGTTTAGTCTATAAGAATAGTTATTTCATTTGGTTTAATTATTAGATGTGCCACAAACCTGTTTGATGGGTGTTGTTATAGGACTCTGCCTGCAATGGCAAATCAAGCCTATGCTCTAGTTTTTGATCTCTTTAGGATCGCTTTTATCCCTGTGTACTGGTTACACAGTTTTTCTGTGGGATTTAAGTACAAATGTAAAAGCAGATAGTAATAAGTAATAATATGCCTTTCATGTCTGATGATCTGTCTGCTTTCCCGAAAGAAGTACTGAAAAAGCTTGTTTTTGTTTATTAAGGTTGATGAAATGCAAACAAATAGTGTCTTAATCTTGCCTGAGATAAAATCACACCAGAATTCGCCAGCGATGCTGCAGCCCACTCAGTGCAAAAAGTAGACACCCCAAGATATCTTTAACAGACATTGTTTTAAAAGTCATTGGCACCATTCTGATTTTAGCACTGTACCCGTGGTACTACGTTACAAGAAATTGCAGAGCAGTTTTAAGTTAGGCTTTTAATAATTCCAACGCACTGCCAGAAATTAATTTCTCGCTTCAAAACATGGTTGTTCACGGTACATCAATATGTACGGAGAAGATGTTTCAGGGACGCCGGAGCAGTTGTTTTGCAGACTGCGGCAGTAAATGAGTTGAGGGCAAGGAAAACTTACAAAAAACAAAAAAGTGTTACCATTTATGCTTGTTTCTGTTCAACAGCAATGTTGACATAAAAAATAATAACAGAAACGAAAAAAAAACATCCTGCGATTTATGGATGCGCAAAAAGTGGCAATAAGTTTGTTTCAAGTTGATCTTGATAAACTATGAAATAACCGTTGATAAAATGAAAAGGCACCTTCCCCCATCCCGACCCCTTTTTTGAAAGGGCGGGGAAATGCCTCAATCATGCCCACGCTCTTCGGTGTTCCTGGGATGTTTTAGGACCCACATTTTGGAACTGCACAAGGTAGAACAGTGTTCCGTTATGTTGAGTAGAACACGCTTAATCGAAGCTTAAAATTGCTTGACTTGATACAATACAGCAAAGCAAGATTAACAGAATCGCTTATGTGTCTGCTATCCACAACAATAATCTTTAAGCAGGTTTTCTGCAATACATTTTTGAAAAGATGAAAGTCAATCTAGCCAAAGATATCTTGAGTTCAAAATTTGGGCAAATTTACCTTCAGCAGCGATTTTTCTTTAGTTTCGGCAGTGCAATAGCTGTCCTGAGAAGTTGAAGATGTGTCGGCACTATTTTGGCTAGGAAACATCATTTTTGGCACATAGAAAAAGCATGCGGTTTGCAAACCCTGCAGTCAACCTGTAAAAATCAAAAAATTGGGAAAATATGCCCTCAGCGGGTTTGCAAAGAGCGCAATAGCTGATAATTACGCGACGTTGTGCATTTTTGCAGTGCTTTGCCCTGCAAATGCCTACGCGGATTAAAGACTTACTGATGCGTGACCGTAACAATGAAGAGAATAGAGTTGGCCATCCATTTTATAATAATCACTGGTAGCATGGTTGCGTAATTACTGTTTGTGACATCAACAATGGTAAACGCTTCGTTTGATTGTTTGCATTAATCGTAACCCTGCTACCATTTTCTCTTATAGAAAATGCTTAATATAAAATACCTATAAATGTTTGAAACAATAAAATACAGGTTATGAAAACACAAACATGCACCATGCTACAGTTTTTAATTACTTTGAATTTGGTACAGACGCATCTCATAAGTTGGATATGTCACAATTCCACAAAATATCTATTGCAAAATTGCAAAATGCAAAAATATTGCAAAATGCAGTCACCGGGAACCCACAGAAAAAGTGTTAGGCTTTTCGGGTTCACATGGAACAAATTTGCCAAATAAGTACCCAAATTATATTAAATTAGTTCAATAAATGCCGAACAGGTTGAAAATATTCTATAAGTTTAACCACAAAGCAGTAAGGTTTTTTAAAAATGTTGAATAACGTTTTTTTCTGCCATACCACTAAAAAAGGCGAAAATCATGCCAAATATGGCATACATGCCAAATAGAATTTTCCAATGCCACACCGCTTTAAATAAGGCAAAACTTCTGGAATTTGGCATTAAAATGCCAACCTGGCAACTTTGGTGCTGCTCAGTGAATCAGCGTGAACGTCATCTAGTGCGTTTCGGAAATAAAATTGCAGATTAAAAGTTCCATGGATTAAGTAAAAATGATCATTATGTGCCGTTAACAATTTCAATTGCTTGGGTTTAGAATGTTTAACTGCGACAATTGAGCAGCTCTTTTTCGCTTTGCGCATTGCATGTAGTAGCCTTGAGATCCTCGACGAAAAAAGACTTGGTGGAAAAAATGTGTTTGTAAGAACTGGTGCTAGAATCACCAATCTCTGCAGGTACTATAGTTCATGACAAGGTTACAAGTTAACTCAAAGTGATAATAATGCATCAATAACGCGAGTGAAAAAAAAGAATCGAAACAGGTACTATTCTTTTGCATATTTATATGTCACTGCAAAGTTATCATTGCATTTCACTTTTGTTTTTTGTGCATTTTAACTATTTTAGTGTTTTCTGCGAGCAGCATTCCAGTGTTTATTTATCTACAACTGGCTCAGTCCTTAAAATATTTGTGCACCTTCTGAGTATGTGTGGAGGAAGCGGGTGGGCCACCGCCCACACGCTTTTGAGAGCATTGTGGATTAGTAGTATGTGTATCTAAAGTTGAAGTATGCTTGCTTTGTACTCAGCTTTGGCTTTTGCCCACCCACTTTGAAAAAGCTTCCTCCATCGTGGTTTCTTAGTCTCTGAAAGGCGCAAGAAACGCAGTTTTGAAAATTTTTGTGAGATTTGAATGTTGGTTCCACTAGCTATTCTACATGTCGTAAGTAATACAACGCGCAAGNTCTCTTGTGCTGCATCTGTCACAGGTATTTCCATATAAAGCGTTGTTTGATTTTTTATTGAAAGACTTATTTGGAAAAACATTGGTCCATGCATTTAAATCACAACGCTTAAAAATAACCGTCAATTCAATTGCAGTTCCAAAATAAGTGTATTGTTACAATTTGTCTAAACCAGGGGTTCCCAAACTGGGGTACATGTACCCCTAGGGGTACATTTACCTATTGGGAGGGGTACATTTAACGTTAGCAATTGAAGGGAAAGTATGCTTATATATTATTCATTTCCAGTTATTTATGCATATATCAGTGAATACAATGGGCGTCTAAATAATTTGTTCCAGGGGGGACAACGTCGGCCTTTTCCTTACCCTTTTTAGGTTGCTATAGATGCAATACAAATGGATGTTCACAAAACACTTCACCCTTTCTACACCACAAAGAAAATGCCACATGTTATGGCAACAGTCGCAAAAATGGGCTTCGTTGGCAGCCATAGCCAGGTATATTATGATAATTTTCTCCATAGGTCATCTACAGATTTTCAAAACAGGGTACTATTTTCACAAAAGTATTGTTATTACGGCTAACGAAACCACAAATTACGATTTTATTTTACCTAGCAAGGCTTGTTAGCGTCATTTAGAAACAAGAGCTGCAAACATCTGAGATCTCGTCTGAAGCGATCAGTCTTTGAATAAAACCTTGCTTGTCTTTGATTTTTTATTTTTTCATGTGGAATGCTCATAGTCATCATACATAAACCGGACAGGTAGACCGGTATGGTGACACGACTATCGGACAATTCACTGAAGTTAGGATATCATGCAGGCTTAAAAAAAATTAGCAGATGAATTATGAAAAGTCGCCACAACAAATGTAGCTTTGCACTCAGTTCTCACTCAGAAGTCAGAAATAAACTTTAACGATTAAGATATATTCCCACAAACATGCATAGACGTATTCTAACAAGTCGCGCAGTTTCATACTATGTGAAAAGAAGCCTGCATAAGCGTAGTTTGATTAAGCTATTCACTCAAGGCAAATTGTCCACACCTGTAATTTTTTCGCTGAGACATTTTGGTCATTTGTTCCATC
>JGI24159J19872_10000957_pt1 | contig 29746 bp, 22 predicted proteins | sample Ectturendosymbi4_FD_19872 | JGI IMG/M metagenome (IMG submission 19872)
GTAGTGACACTTGTCAGGACAGTTTCTTCAGCAAAGTTTATTTGCTGCTGTTGACGCAATCCTTGGTGCGATTGTCACGTCACACACACACCGACATGCAATGATCCAACCAAAATGCGGGCAAATTACTTAAAAAAGGAGGAAGGTGGGGTACAGCCGACATTCATTTTGTTTGCATTTTCAACCACTGCTACTTTATTTCAATTCCAAACAAGCTCAAAATTTGTCACACAATAAAGCAACTCTATATACGCAATATCAAGCCAAAACATGAAAACAACGCCATTCAGAAAAAAATTTACAATCAATTTATAAAGGGTACTTTTTCTATCCTTCTCTGAATTTTATTAGTGCTGATTTAACTTGGCTTGATATGTATACCTGATTGACTCACTTGAATCCTTGGCCTACACAGTGGTGAAACACGATACAACCTCAATAAATGATGCTTTTGACTTCTCAGTATTCAGAACTTGCTCATTAAAAACAACCACAATCAATTGCAAGTGTCTTAATGTGTTAAACAGAGTTCGCTCAGAGAATTTCCAAAAAAAACGTTTCAGAACAACAGTTGGCTTGTCGATGGACATTATGTTTGAATGTGAAACTAGGTACATTTGAAGCATCCTTGGCAACCTAGGATAAAGTGATAGCCATCTGGTTACGCTGTGAGGAATAAGTTTTTGGTGCTCAGTGTCCACAAAGTCACAATGACCTTTTAACTCTTTTTTGCAAACTGTGCAAATTCAACCACATGCAATTCACTCAGCTTCAAAATCATTCAGTCCTTTTCTGAAATAGGAATGCTTCTGACGTATTTCTTCACTTTTTAGCATTACTGATTAGCTATAGTTACAAGAAACTACTACAACAAGCTATGTGCAATACACTGATCACGGTTCATCAGCAAAGTTAGTACAGCATAATGGAGTCAGCAGTCCGCACTCCACTGCCAAAGTCATTGAGATACTGAAAAAAGATTTGCCACTGTTATGTAACGATTAGTGTGAAAGCATCCCCCCCTTTACAGCCCAGAATTTACTCAACAAAAACATAGATTAATTAGACAACTTGCAGACCCTTCCATAAACTAAGCTACGTCACCAGCTGGTATCGTGATGCAGTTGAGTTGGGACAGCTGTCTGTTGAGTTGGGAGTTGAGTTGGGACAGCAAATGTTTATTCAATCACGGGCCCCTCCGCAACTGTCGGGCCCCGGAACGATGTACTTGTTCGAAACCCCTCTCATAGGGCCTGGGTATCCACGTCATTTGAACATCGGTCCCGCAAACAGCCCCAAAAGAAGTTGTGAACTTGTTAAGTGGTGTCAAGTCTCTCAAAAATAGTGAAAGTAATTAGATTTTAGCTTGGGATAATAAATCATGGTGTAAAAAAGCAGGACTGCGACTGCCAGAGTTGGTATATACGCCCCGTGTATATCCTCGTGTACTTTCATGTATTTGTGTGTTCTTTCTTACTGCAGTGCATGTTTGAAGTCGAGCGCGTTGCGTGTGAGAGGGAAGACCTTACACATGTCAACTGGTAGTTTTATGCCGAATCTGGGACTAACGACTTCCAAGATGCAAGTATGGACATTTTGATACATACGACATTGATGTGAATCGCCACTATTTGGTACAATTCTTGACAACTGACTTAAAACAGAATAAACGCAATAATAAAAATGTAAGTCGGCAGATATCGAGTTACTTAACACCGTTAACTTATAACAAGAATTAAACCGTATCAAGCACGTCTTTGTTCTGTTTACATTTCGTTCAAGTAACTCTAAGCTTGCTCACGCTAAACTCAATGACTCATTCGATTTACGACTTAATAAGTCGTAAGATGTGCTTTCAGTTAAGAATTTTTTTGAGTGCCATTTTATATTCTAAGTGTAGTACAAAAATAAATACAATTCACTACTCAGTAGTGTTATGTCTTATGAATGAACGTAAAACCATACGTAATAAGTGAATGTGAGTTTCACAACAGGTATTGATAAGTGATTGCATGCTCTTGTTCGTTTAATAGTCTTACTGATTTGTCCTTGATTGTGAACAGAAAAATGAAACATTGAATTGCAATGAGTACAATTGTTATTTTTACCATATCAATTTAGGACATATCAAACTGGACTATTTTGATAGGTAAGGTTACGTTGAATTTTGGTTAGGTTAGTTTTAAGGTTAGGTTAGTGTTATTTTGGTCGTGAATCTGGTATGAAAAGCTGATATTTCTGAAAATAATTTTTAAAGGAAATTTTATCTACCTCAAAAATGTCATTTGGATATATATAGATATATATATATTTACAGTGGAGCTACGCTAGCACGACCACCCACTGGACGCCACTCAGTTGATCGTGTGGCGGGACTGGGATGGTCGCGTCACACTTGCATTCCTAAAGGTTTCATGTATTATCGCGATTCCGTGACTGAAAGTTATTTAGCTTTGTCTTACGTGCTGCCATAGCCTATCGTTACTGTACTATAAAATCACACAACCGAAAAAATCGATGTCGGCAGTACAAATTCCAGAAGAGTTTACAGTATGAGTTTGTTACGTCACATTGGCACTTATCAGTGTTCCTACTTCTTATGTTTTAACATCAGATCTGATGTTAAGAGAAGTTTCTGATGTCTGATGTTTTGGCGACAAATCTGACGTTGATAGAACTGTTACTTTTGTTTTTCACACTTCCTGTCATTTTAGGTGAAAAGTAGTTAGATTCATAATAATTTTTAAGTTTCGTTTTTCAGTCCTTCATCCTCATTTGTGTTTGGTTATCATTCCAAAAAGAAACTGCGTTCGCTGTGTTGAGAATAATATTTATGTTACGCATGACCGAGTTCTCCATTTAATAACGACACTTCGCAGTTTTCGCACTATTTCGGATACAATATTACAATGAGGTACATCGCGCTTTGTTAGGTATTGAATGGACGCATTTAGCTTATATGAAACTGCAACATAAATATCTGACGTTAACTGATTTTGAAGAAGGCAACAATCTGATGTTAACCAGACAGACCGCAGTGGCAACACTGCTGACTATCCACTATGCTTCAGAACAACGTCATGCAGTTGCAAATTGCTGCTGACAGGTTACCAGTTTTCCAGTGTAAGGATGCCGATAGAATATGTGTGGTGTTACGCGGTGCTCGAGTAGCAATTTTGTAACAGCTCGACTGTGGTCGCGGTCTGGATACCGGGGGGGTTGCGTTAGCAGTGGCGTATCCAGCCCGAAAATTTTTGGGGGGTCAAAATGTTTGGTTTTAGGCGAATAACACTATTTTGTTTGGAAAAACGCCTCTCAAAGCACAAAATGACAATATGTTCTAAAAATTTTGGGGGGGCATGGCCCCGTTGGCCCCCTCTGGCTACGCTTATGTGCGTTAGTGAAACAAAAGGTAATACATTAGCATAGGGAAGACTGCGTTAAAGTGGTCGTGATAGCGCGGTGGTCCTCGACGGGGTGCCACTGTATATTCAAAACATTCCACCGGTGTTTTGTGAACATTTATCGATATGGTTAAGTCTCCAGCAAGAAATGGAGACTTGAAATCAATGAGTTTCGGTCATACTGTGACGTCCATATTAGTTAACGGTTCCTTTTTTGCTGAAGCTTTTCTTGTTTCAATAATACAAATGCTTCAGTTCGTTCATTTATTTTTTCCCTATTAACGACAGTTTTATATATATACAAAGAGCCCCTTTCTAAGTTTCAGCCAGGGGCCCCACACAACCTGATTCCGCCCCTGGCGGCTGCGGTAGCATTACTGTACGCCACTTGCACTAAACTTGCTTCCCCAAAACGATTGGGTTATTAGCTAGCAATTTGGCCTTAAATATATATCACAAATAGACAATAATGTAAATTGGGGAACGTTGCAATGTCCGAAAGTCCTCTAATCAAACTGGCAAATGTTTGACCTACTCGGGCTGCACAAAGTGTGTATTTGCGAAAACGAAAATACAATTGCTTGTATCACCACGGCCCTCGACTAAAATTAAGAAATACTTGTCGCTGCACCTAAACACAACGGTTTGTTCGTTCATCTAGCCCAGTAATTCCTAAATTGTGGGTCGAAACCCAAAAAAGGTTGGCGAGGGGTCAAAAAATGGGTCGCGCCGAGTCGATGCAAACCGGAGTTGTGCATTTTCAACGTCACCACTCCTTGTCTGTGTCTGTCTGTAGCGTAGGCGGTAACAAAAGTTTAAGAAGCAACGCAGTTTCAAAACCTTTTTCATTACGCTATAAGGCCATAGACACCTTTCAGCAACAAAAGCATTAATACTAGTTATTTGCTTGTGATGACATGTAGCCTACTGCGACGGTTCAATCAGAATTATGTGGAGTCGGTTCATCAGTGATTTCACATGACTTTTACTCGCTACCTTGCCTGCGAGTAAAAGTTTTGTCAAGTAATCAGAGTCCGACTTGCACATAGTCTGAAAGTGTTATAAACAACTTTTATCTGATGTTAATTGCCAGTTGCCTATCGTACACTAAATTTGAAATCATTCAGCTACCACGGGAAGAGGCAGCAGCAAAATTTAACGTTAGTGGGAAGATGCTTTTGTAAGTGCTAAGGGCATTGACACTGCCATTACTTACAAATAGCTTGCAATCTGTTTTCTCGATAAAGCGCATGTGACTGAAATGAAACCGATTTGAATTTTTTTCCTTGGCTTTGTTGTTTCAACAGTAATGGATTTAATAAAAGACTTCAACCGCTTACGTTAGAATGACTAGATTAGTGGTTCCCAACCTTTTTGGAGTCCGACCGAAATCTGAATTTGGTGAACACCTCGCGATTTAAGCCTCAAACAACGTATGAAAAAATAATGATTGCATGGATGGTTTTTGGCAGTAAGTTAAGTCGTTTGTCAGCAATCTACTCTTTTCTGAACTATGTAGCCATAGTCACGCATTTAGTTTTAAAAGTGCACAAAAGCAAATCTCCGATATTTATTTGAGATAGTGGTCCGCAAACTATGGGCCTCGGCCTAATTGTGAGCCGTTTAGCACTTTTTATTGGGCCGCGCAGCACTTTCTATGTTGTGGTTGCGTGGGCTAAAACGTAGGCTACTTTGTCATTATACAGTTCATGACATCATCATAACATTGTCATGCAACAGGTATCTGAATACAGCATAAGTTTGAAATCGGGCCTTCAACAGTAAGCATGTGCCTTTACTTGCGACTGAAACGGCTTTTTGGGCCACCATAACGAAAGTTTGCCGATCACTGCTTTAAGGCTATGGTTCATGGTGCAGACAAGGGTAAGTTATGCAGTGTTTGCAACATATCAGCGTTTTCAGAGGGGCATTTTGCGATGGTCTTGAAATGAAGTTTACGTCACCATTAGGTGGGATACACCAAACGGTGCGTCAGAAACAGCTGCGAAAAGCGTTGCTCCTTGTTTTGCTTTCGGTTAGTGACTGCAGGCGCTTAGATACACGTCTTTATTTCATTATCAGTTATCACTAGGGCTATTTTTACGACTTAAAAAATTGATTATATGACTTTATTTTTCAGAAAAAATGACTTTATATGACCAAACAAAAATGACTGAGCTAGAATGTATACAACTACTGTACAAAGAAGCATTACCAACGAAAATAGGTATAAGAGATGGTGGTCCCATGATTTGTTGAAGCCCCACTGAAATAAACAGCTCAAAACATGAGCAAAACATATAGTAGCCTATGGTTTGTACTTTGAAGGAAATTGAAAGCATGCATGGACATTGGTTTGTTTCTTTGGGGCAGCAAGAACATACATGTTTAGGCAGTGCATTACATTTCATCCAAATAACTTGGTTCACCTACGTCTTTGCCAACATTTGCAGGGTGCCCAAGTGGGTTCAATTTGCAGGATGTAGCTTACGACCTATCGATGTAGTAGTTTCACTGATATTTTGAGATTGATTCAATGGTATCCTTATTGAATTAGGTTGAACATATGCAAATATGACTTTATGATCTAACATGGAAAATGTGACTTTTTATGACTTTATAACTTTTGATGTAGACTTCGTAGGGGTGCGATTTTTGTTTTAAAATTCGTTTCATAGCTTCCTGAACAACAAAAAAATATAACTTTTATGACTTTAAATGGCCCTAGTTATCACCAACTTCCACAGTGAGCTGAGACCTCCGCGTAAAGGTCAGTCATGATAACAGTTCGCCAGCATTTACAGTGTACACAACGTTTGAATAATCATGAACAGTTGGTAAGCCATGCTGCTTTGATCTGGTACGACTAAAAAGCTGAAGTAGGATAGGTTCCTTATGCAGTTGCGTTGATTTGCACTGAAGTATTTATTTGGCTTACACATCAAAAGCTTTATTAACCTGAATTTTTGGTGCAAATCTTGGATTGGGAGGACAATTGCCCCTCTTAGCTACGCGTCTGCCCGGTTGAACTATTAATTCGCATGTCTGGCAGCCAGATTTTTAACTGCCAACAAAAAAAACGGAAAACGAAAGAAATCGACAAACGAGTATGAAACAGTCGAAATGGTGCTTATTATGTAGCAGTGTGGAGATGATACAGTAAATAGTGTGAGTTGATTTCGTAAGTTAAAATATTCTAAAGCGAACTTATTCGCAATGATATGTCTGCACCCAACTTTTTGCATTTCGATTCAATGCCTGATGCTCTTTGAAAGTTATAATTTTTTCCCGTTATGTAACGCTTGCGTGTGACGACAGTGAAATACTGCAGTTGCTGATGCGTTCTTTCAGTGCTTGTTCCTCTTCAAGCATTGTCTGTGCGTATAAGCAAACACCGGCTGTCAGTGTTCTGCTGTGTGTTATGACTAAGCATTTTTGGTTTCTTGACTTCTTTAGTCAACCCTTGCGACGTGAGCCACGAGTCTGAGCCAAACATGTATACAGTATTTATAAATAAAATTTCCTATGTTGCATATATTTTGTTCCGATCGAGTTTAATGAAAAACTGTTTAGTAACTGTTGTCGTAATGAAGCTTTAAGCGTGACTGAGTCGAGTCAAAACCGACTCTGAGAGTTTTCCAAACGGGAAATGTTGGTGTTGCTCGAAACCTGTAATTTGATGCGCTCATTCGCGCCATTGCTGCTCACGTGATTTGCCAACACGTCATGTGGATGAGGGATGATAGTTGCGTTTATGATTTGCTGATTCATGGTGTAAAGTCGCACATCCTTTGACCTGAAACTTCGTCACGTGTATGTTTGTGAAAGCGTCACTGCTCAGTGCTTATATAAATATCTAACGCAGGCTTGTGAAACAAAGACAAACGTTTGTGCTGGCAGAGTGACATTAACTACTGCTTTCGTCGCTGGTACCAAAGTGGAAAGAAACTGTAAGCCAGAACTTTGGCTTTGTGTGACGGTGAAACAGTTCGCTACCAAAGCACCGCTTTATGTCAGTTAATTTTTTGTATGTTTTTAGCGCATTTAGCGCATATATACATATCACACGGTTTATTCAGAGAGCGCAAGAGTAGCAGAGAAATGCTGAGCCGCAGCACATCACCAGGTACAGTACCGGTACCAGGTGTTACTGTTAAAAATGGTATACGCGTGCAATACGTAAACGTAAGAGAAACAAGCAGAAGCTTTGGTGCAATGATAGTGCATACGTTTTAAGGTGTGTGAACCAATTCATCATACAGTAGCCTGGTAACTGGTGTGCATTGCAGAGAGAGTGTTCACCCGTCAAGAGGTAGCCTAGCGTGCAGCAATCTAGTAATCAATCATCGCGTCTGATATAAACAAGTTTGTCTTATGTCGGAAGTAGGCTACAGAACTGCCAAAATAGGCGGAACCACGTCGTATAAAACCTGTGAGAGAAGTGTGGCATAGTGTTGACATTTACCTCAGCAACTTGGCAAGTTTTTAGGTTTTTAATTTACATACTGTATAGAGGTATTTACTTGTATTTCTGATCAATAAACCAATGATGCTTTTATTAGTTTTGCGTAAGATATTTTTACGCATGTCATAAAGTACTTGTTCATACTAGACAATCTTGGCTCATTGCAAAGTTGTTGCATGTGTCAGTCTCAGGTCTGCATGCTACGCTCCTTGGTAGGCTTATTTAAGACTGCAGTAGCATAGATATCACCTTTTGAAGCTGGAAGCCAGTGTCCATCTTTTGAAACTTGAATAACAGAAAGTTTTAAGTTTCATCTAGTAAAGCAACAACATTTAATATGCTGGACTGGAATCAGGTATTCCACTTCACTTGGAGTTTTAAATGTCACTGCAATAGTTACAGGTACATGAGGTAGTAATGAGAAGTTGAACAGGCTGCAGTTTAACATATTGTGAAGGCTTACATCATTGCATTTATTGAGAGAATAAATTGGGATAAAAATTAAAATAAACTTAATTACTAGAAACCAGTAGTTCTCAAACTTTTTTAGTCAATGGATCGTCTTTATATCCAATGGACCACTTTGCGGTGCTGACACCTCATGATGAAAAACTAGTCAAAAGTGTATTGCACATAGGTCAGTCAACAATTTTCAGAAACATTTTATCAAAGATTTATGGAACCTTATGGAACTCTCTGTAGATCTAGAAATTCCAGGTGGACCATCAATGGCCCACATGGACCATGTTGAGAATCGCTGGCTCACTGCTGTAGTTGATTTGACGTATAGAACAAGTAAAAAGCTGAATGCAGTTTGCAAAGAGTTGGTCAATTGAAATTACATTTCTAGCAAGGTCGGCAAGATCCCGCAGGTCAGGAAATTAGCATTCAGAAAGCATTATCTACCTGCTATTTTTTCTTGAAGCCTAACTTTTAGCTTCACATCTAGTTTTAACCTATTATACAGCCTTATTCTAAGCTGCATCATAAGCAAGAAAAAATCTGAAGCAAGAGAATGTATATGTGCCAATACTACACATTTCTTTATTTCTTTGTTTTGATGGAACCCCATGATAAGCATGAAACATGGATAAAGTATGATGAAATTAGTCTATACAGCAGTCGTTCCTAAACTTGTTCAAACGGTTACCCAAATGAAGGTAGCGATTATATCTTGTTATCCACCAATAAAAAATTTTCGCATTTCTTGTCAAACTACTTCTGCAGTGATCACTCATAATACAGAGCATCAATGTTGTTTGGTTCTGCGTTACCCTCGAAGAATTGCATATTAACCCCAGTTTGGGAACCACTGCTATACAGCAATTGCCTATGAGCAGATGTGTTTTACTCCTCCGTAAAAAGTGGGATTAACTAAGATCCACAGACAAAGCTGCTATTGTAGTCAGTGGTGTAACTAGAGGTTTGAGCCAGGGTGGTAAACTTAGCTGAAAGGGGCCCACTAGACAACACTTGGAAAAGTTGAGAACTAATACTTAGTGAATCTGGATGTGGATATCTGTACTAAAACCCGAAATCACTGGAAGACTTGAAGACGCTCTGAAAAATGCAAAAAACAACAACCGACTGCAAACCAAAAACATACTGAAATGTAAGCTAAGTGGAGGCCTGTTTGTTACATTTAACATGTCAGGGGGAAGTTAACACCCTTGCCCCTGTCAGTTATGCCACTGACTGTAGTCTTAAAAATCATCAAATTTATTCCTTAAGGTTATGAGCAAAATTATGCAATGTTCATTTTAAAAGCCTGATGTAGCCAAATGTTTAATAAAAAATGAAGCAAAGCACACTATACTGATCTACCCTTTAAACCAATGGTACTTAACTGGGGGATGGGCACTCCCCAGGGGAGCGTGAGCCTTCTGTACCCTACAACATGGAAAGTTTGATCATTTAATTTACCAATAAATGCATTTGTTTTTACAGCTTGTTTAAAGTGAGGGTGGCTTGAAACAAAGGACAATTAAGGGAGGTGTGGTGAAAAAAAGTGAAGAACCACTGCTTTAAACTGAAGGTTAACAATTGTACCAACAATGATTTTTTGTTTTCATATTAGGTTTTATAATTTCTGTAATTTTTTGTCAGTCTAGCCCAGTGGTTCTTAACCTTTTTTTACATATCTTACCCTTTTATCAAAGAAGATTACCAGCTTTACTCCCAGTACAATCAATGGTGCTTATTTCCTATAAGTACAAAATTAACAAACTACAGTGTTTAGAATGATTTATAAAAATTAACATATGCTGCAATTTATGGTTTAGTAAATTTACCCCCTTGTAAGATGAAATTTTCCCCAGGTTAAGAACCACTGGTCTAGCCTTTTTTGCTTGTAATATTAAAAGTTCCCATAATGTAGATTTATTATACCAGTGCTATAAACAAAACATTAACATTCTAGGTTCCACTGAAGAAGCTTTAGTTAGTACCAACATCCAAACAATATTGGTGTGGAACAAACACTGCAAAAGTGTGCCAGTGACTTTAGCAATCTTTCATCCTCCGGAATTATATGTCGTACAAAAATCAACTTGTGAATAAAAGCACCCATTCAAGTGTGCAGCAAAAATTTCTTGATGAAGATACATAGTTGAACCAAACAAAATTAAGTTGTTTTAATTAGAAGCATGAAACATCTTGACAGATAAGAAAACCTGATAAACACTTTAATAAGCATTGTCATCAGTAAGCTATTTGCAGTGCTTTAAATTAAGACAGTACGCACCTGTTCCAAAGTTAATGCACATGCAATATGAATGAAAACCTGGTCACAAGTGATGTTGTTTGCAGAAGTGATTTCACATGTCTTGTAGGAACACGGTCATTCTTAAATGTAGAACTATATTGAGGGGCTCGACTTTCTTTGGAATTTCTATATGTGCAACATTAGGTTAACATTTTAAAATATTGTGCCATGGTTTTCTTATAATTCATGAAATAAAAAACTATGGCTGTTATTTTTGTTGCAGTTGATGACTGTATCATGTTCAACATTTATTCAGATCACATGTTCAGAGAAGATGGCAGATGTCTTTTGCTAAAGCTAAAAACACATCATTATCAGCAAACAGTCAGTGGTACACAAATATTTCAAACAAAACATGATGTTTTGAATGTCGAAATCTTGGACATTGGATCAACTTATTTTTCAGGTTTTCTCCTCTTTCATCTCTTATGACAGCATTCAGAAAATGCACAAAGATCATGTAGGCAGTGTGATATAAAAAAAACCTGTGACCCTGATATGTGAATTTACTAGGTCATAGAGTGCCTTGGCATTCTGTAACAATGTTTTTATCAGTGCAGAAGAAGTTTTGTTGCTATTGCAAAAGTCTGTCACTGATGACGTTATGTTCATGCTAAGCAATATCCAGTACTGCATAGATGTCAAGGTGTTGCAAAACGCCTGAGATTTAGCATTCTGTGTCTGGAACCTGCTAAGGTACTTAGCTTGTTGATACTACTTGTATGTAGAAATATTGAAAATTTTTGCTGAGACAGAACAATTGTCTCAAATTATTTATAATAGCACATTTCTGTATTTTTCGCATCTGGGGGTATTAGATCCTTTTTGCACCATTATTTGTACTGTGTCTCCTGGATATATTGCTGCCCTAATATGATCTTCTAGTTTAGTAAATTCTCCATTTTAATAAGCGCCATAATTGGCAATTAAAAAAGTGATTGACTGAGACAACTGCTGATTGATAGTTTTACTTACTTTCAATACACAAACTTTTTGTTTTGGTATGTTAGTATGTCCATATACTTTCTAGAAATCAATTTTTATTGTTTTATACTTGTTTGCCCCTGTTACAAAATTCAGTCATTAACTAAAGGCTGTTAGTCAACTTGGATAAGCTTTTATTGACTGAGTGACTCTACTGCCTTTAGGTGTGATCATATAGCAGAGATTTTAAGCTTCAGTATTTTGCTCGAATTGCGTAAGCTCATCAGCAAAGTGTCTTGCAAAATAGTTTTTTGGATTAATTTACATTGCATATTTATAAAAAAAGAGTTGTATAAATATTAGTATGCTGCATGTAACAAAACTGTACAGCTTTGCAAATATAAGACCAATCAAAAATACATGGTGTATCTTTTGAGGTTGTAGTACACCTAGGGTTTTTAAGTCATAGATCAATTTTTTTTTAAATGATGTGGGACTGGAATCTTACTGAAAAAAGTAAGTCAGTTCAGTCATGATGACTGAAAATATTACTGTTATGGTAAGCTTTAATTTTATTATGGGACAAATGACCGGAATGTTTCCACGAAAAAAGAAACAACAGTACACTGATGTCTTCCCTTCGTGCTTGTGTGATTTATAGTGCTGCTTTTATCACCAACAGTCACTTGCAACATGGTATCTTACTCAATATGCAGCAGTATCATGTTTTAATTAATAAAATAAGCACATGGTTTGAAACATTGATTTTAAAACAGCAATCAAAATTCGTAAGTTTAGTCAACATTTTACATTTAGTAGGGTGTCAGATTGGAGTGCAAATCACAAAACACTGGAGGCTAGCAAAACCTAATTCAATGTATATTTTTTGAAAAATGTGTGCAATTTTCTTTGTTTTGTAAGTAAAGTATTACAAACTTGCTGCCATGCTGCTGTATTTATAGGCACAGTAAAAGAAAACACAATGTCCAGGAAATTTTTTATACACTTTTGTGACATAATTGTTTACATCTTGCTCTGGACTGGATGTGAATGTGCCTAATAAAAGTTGGAAGATTTAAAAGTATGGCTAGAATCAGTGGATCTGGATCAATTCCTTCTGTAAATTCAACCTTCAAGTTTTATAAGTTTTGAATTAGTGTATACCCTGGTATGGTAATTGCATATCTGTTTTTCTCTACAGTTCAAAACAAACATAATTGTTTGCAAACAATTGTTAAAATGAGGTGCATCCTGCTTAGACTCCATGGCAGGAGGTACCAACCTTTTTACTCCTGCACCCCTGAAAACACATTTTTCTGATTTGTGCCACCCCTACAACTGACAATCAAGAACTTGCCTTCAAACATTTAGAAGATAATTTATACTTTTTATATAAAGAAGATCAAACATTTTGACAAGAAAGTATGACACAGATGAACATTTGAATCTACTCTACACAAAATAATCGTTTGCTTGAAATATGTTCAAAATAATAAAATAAATTGTCTGACTTCCAAAAGTTTGCTAATGTATTTCAGTTCAGTGACTCTTGTGACTGTTTCATGCTTACAAGTTTTTGAAAACATGGAAATATGCTGCTGATAGCACCACGTATGTCTGCCCATGCATTCAAGTGATTTTCAGATTTCATCTTAATTGACAAAAGAATGCTAAATCATTACACGCATAGGTATGTTGTTGCAAATGGATAGAGCACAGATAGTGCAGTTTCACAAAGTCTTGGAAACATAACCATAGCCAAGCACCAATACTCACCCAAATTTTACTCTCAAGTTGAATTTCAAGAGCACGATTGAATGCAGATATGTAAGATCATCTTTCGGCTCTACATCATCTGACATTTTATCCAGTTTGAAGGTGTATGGATTCATAATTTATTCTTCAGAAGTTTTCATAGGTTTAAATGAACCTAACGATTTGTGCATAATCCATTGCAAAGGATAACAAAACATGCAGGAGAGTAATAAGTAGATCAGTATCCTGTTATAAGACCGATGCTTTTCACGCCCACTGGAATGATGTCTCGCACCACTGGTTGGGAACCACTGCTTACTGGGCTCCATTTTGGCCCCTAAATGAAAGCATTGTTAACTGCTGCCTTGTGGTACCTAGACTTAAAGCACTTTTTTATTTCCAATGTATATAGAAGCAATGTATTCCTTGTGCTGATATACAAGCAGTATATTAAGAGCTAAGATTTTTATTTCAGAAAAAGTAATTGAGTGACACTAATGTTGTAAATGTGCACATTAAGTTGAACTTCTAGACCACTGTTTCCAGAACTTTAAATCATATATTTAACTCTTGTAGGCCAGGGCTGGTAAAGTCTCCTGCAATTTAAGAAAAATGCAATATCTTCTCTGGAGTTGTGGTTCCTAACATTTTTTCGTCCGCGGCACACTTTGCAACTCGGTTTTCTTCACGCAGCACAGCAAACCTAATTAATGACTGAAATGTAACTGATAGAAACGACCGCTTTGGAAGACTTAGCCTGAAATTCTCGCTTGTTCTTATTTACGGTACAGGTTCAGCAAAGTTCCCAATATTTGAAAATTTCGCGGCACACCGATGTGCTTCGGTACAGCAGTTGGCAAGCTCTGCTGTAGAAAGTGGCATTTCAACCCTGTCAGCCACTACTGGATCCTAGCAAGCTTTGCTGATCAAGCAGAAAAGACAGTGGAGTGAATTATGACAGAAACAGTTACAAGTAGGACACAAGCGTAGGATTCTTCGTATTTGTGCAGTGAAATTAGAGGTGGGGACTTACTGAGTCGATTATAACTGCTGTAAGTTAGGAATATAGTTAAATGTTATTTCGTATGCCTATGGGAATTGTCTCCTGTGTACGGCGTTTGCAGATGTTGCTCTTCGAAGATAATTTAAGCTAACAACCGACTTTTCTCTATTGCGTAGATATGCTGTGCAATAGGAATAGGTAGATATCAGCAACGCCATTTGTGGTTATTTCCCTGCCAAAAATGCCTCCAACTGATGAAGTTAAACTTTTGGTGGAAAAATATATCAAAGACAATGCTGTTATGGTGTTTAGCAAAACAACGTGTCCTTTTTGTAAAAAAGTGAAGGATCTATTTACGTCGCTCGGCGTACAGTTCACCGCAGTGGAGCTTGACCAGTTTGACAATATGGCAACAATCCAATCCGTTCTGAAAAGCATGTCCGGTCAGAGCACGGTACCGAATGTGTACATCAACGGAAACCACGTCGGTGGGTGTGACGCAACCCTCGCGGCTCATTCGCAGGGGACCTTGCTCCCGATGATCAATTCGCCCCCAACGAAAGAGTACGATTACGATTTTGTTGTCATTGGCGGCGGTTCCGGTGGCTTGTCGGCTTCGAAACGTGCGGCAGACTTTGGCAAGAAAGTAGCGGTGCTCGACTTCGTGAAGCCGACGCCGAAAGGTACCACGTGGGGCCTTGGCGGCACGTGCGTCAACGTGGGCTGCATTCCGAAAAAGTTGATGCACCAAACTGCGCTGCTCGGGCATAGCATCAAAGAGGCCCAGGCTTACGGCTGGCAGGTTGATTCTGAAAAAGTCCAGCATGAATGGGCGAAAATGGTTGAAGCTGTGCAGAACTACATCGGGTCGCTGAACTGGGGCTATCGCGTGCAGCTACGCAATAAGAAAGTCACCTACATTAACGCCTATGGCGAGTTCGAAGATGCGCACACGATCAAGACCACTAATCGACGAGGAAAAGTACAAAATATTACTGCAGATAAGTTTCTAGTTGCTGTCGGTGAACGACCGAAGTACCCGGACATTCCCGGTGCCAAAGAGTTCTGCATTACCAGTGACGACCTTTTTTCGTTGACCCACTGCCCGGGTAAAACACTGGTGATAGGTGCGTCCTACGTCGCTTTGGAGTGCGCCGGCTTTTTGCACGGCGTCGGCTTAGACGTCACGGTAATGGTGCGGTCAATTCTTCTGCGAGGCTTTGACCAGCAGATGGCGGAAAAAGTTGGAGAGTACATGGAACAGGAAGGCGTGAAGTTCATCAAGAAGCATGTTCCGGTGAAAGTTGAACAGGTCAGCGCGGGCGAACCTGGCCTGCTGAAAGTGACCGGAAAAAGCACGGAAACCGGGGCTGAGGTCGTCGGCGAATACAACACCGTCATCCTGGCCATAGGTCGCGAGTCCACTACTAGAACGATCGGTCTGGAAAAAGTCGGCGTCAATATCGCCAAAAACAGTAAGATTCCGGTCAACGACATAGATCAGACGAACGTCAGCCATATTTACTGCATCGGTGACAACGCTGAGGGAAAGCCGGAACTGACCCCTGTCGCAATCCAAGCTGGCAGGCTTTTGTCCGAGAGGCTGTTCGCGTCGTCGTCGACCAAGTGCGATTACGACAACGTCCCGACGACCGTTTTCACGCCGCTCGAGTACAGTTGCTGCGGTTACGCCGAGGATGACGCCGTCAGCAAGTTTGGCGAGGACAATATCGAAGTCTACCACAGCAACATGTGGCCTCTGGAATGGGCGGTGCCGGGATACGACTCCAACACCTGCTATGTGAAAGCCATTGCCAACAAGCTGGATGGCGAGCGAATCGTCGGACTCCATTATCTCGGCCCAAATGCTGGTGAGGTAATGCAAGGCTTTGCTGCGGCCATGAAATGCGGATTGACTAAAGCTCAGCTGGATGCCACTGTCGGAATACATCCCACCAACGCTGAACTGTTCACGACACTGTATGTTACGAAACGTTCCGGCGACTCGATCGGACAAACCGGTTGCTGAGGTTAATTTCCTGCTGCACTGATGTAGACAAGCCGGCCGCGACGCAATGAAGTTGTTGGGCCGGAATGTCCACAGTGCAGCAGGTTGTTTGTAAGTGTCGATTGTTTAATGTTTCAATGCTGAGGAATGTTTGTGGCGTCGTTTCGCAAGTAATTGTATCCTATCAGCCCGCGCCTTCCTATTCCCTGCGCAATTTGCAAAAAGCATAAATCGTGCTCTCCGAATGCTTCGCTGTTCTACAGAAGTTGAAAGTGCGTTGTGACGCCACAAACAAATTTTTTGCGTTGACTTTATGACGACTGTCTCGTAAAGCGCTCTGCGTTTGAGTCAGTCCGAAGCGCATTGTAACAATCGACCACACGACGTTCGTAGTTCTTTTTTTCTCTAAGCAAAAGTGTTCGAAGCGCTTCACTTCACGTTGCGCCACACATTCGAAAGTTGTCGAATAGTTCGTTTTTTCGTTGTTGCGCAAACGAAGGTGGTTCTTTCGTTGAAATAGTGCGATCCTGTTTTAAAGTAGTTACTTGCTTTTGTTCGAGAGTGCTGACCGAACTAATTATTACACCAATTGTGTGGCTGACCTGGTGTCTGTTACGACTGAGCTTTACGACGCAACTGTGAGGAAACGAAGTGTTGTGCGTGAGTTCAGGCAAATGGAGAGACAGTGCCCGATTGTGTCTGACATGGACCGCCATGTAGGTAATCCAAGCTTTTAATAAAACTGTATTTTATCTATACCGGTACTTCCTGAATATTTCAACCGTTCACTTTTGTTATTGGTTCAGCAAATTTCCCTGCTGCAGGGAACTTCGGTGTTTTCGAATTGCTTTCGTTAGATTAACTGGCTTTAGCCCTCTCAGGGTGAACAGAGTCCCATATAGTTATATGCAGTATTTACGGCGCCACCCCGCCGGCTAGACATGGTTAGACGTGACCCCCCGTTGTGCTTTCAAAGTTTCATTTCAAACGACACATTCCGGTGTTTTGTGATCTCGCTCAACACTGGACTGATGAAAATCCTCAAAAGGAATTTGTTGCAGCGCGTCGCGCTCACTTCCCCACGAAGGGCAATTGCCAGTGGCGTAACTGACGGGGAGGCAGGGGAAAATCGCCCTCCCTGGCAAGCTAAATGTAAAAACCGGGCCCCCTTGACAATCTGATGTTTAGTAGTCTTTTGGCTTTCAGCAGGTTGTTTTCTGCGTTTTTCGGGGTGTTTTGGTTTTAGTTAATATAGGCATCCACGACATCCGGGATTCACTATCATTTAACTTTTTTCTGAGTGTTGGCTAGTGGCCCCCCTTCAGCTAAGTTTTGCACCCCTTGGCTCAAACCTCCAGTTATGCCACTGGCAATTGTCCTCGTGAGCCTGAGAAATAATAGAAAGCAGACTTGAAGAACGGGCCATGAAGTTTGTATGCAAATTTTCCAAATGTAGTAACACACTGTATTTGCTCAGGGCTTTGCTGGAGCAGCAGGTCGACAGTAGCGCGGTAACATTACAACGCGGTCCATTGCTGTACAAACTCAACTGACAAAATGAGGTCAGAGCGCGCGCACACGAATGCAGCGAATTACGACCGAGTCAGACTTTTACCTTGCGTGGAATGCGCTGTTTGATGAAGCAGCTGCTTCACGGGCGTAACGACGTTAGATGGCGCCCGGGGTAAGAAGCAAGTTTGGCGCCCTCATGTTCGCATCTGAGGTCTTTCGGAAGCAAATGTACTCTATTGAAGAAAGTGCTTGGGACATTTCGGTACCCGGGAAATTTGGCCTCGTTGCTCCCCTGAGCTGCTTAAGTTGAAGCTCACTTTGTCCAGAAAAGTAAACACAAAATGTGCGAAAACGCGAATTCCTAAAATAGGTTCACAACAGCTGACACACGAAAAATTCATGTTTTTTTCGATAGGTAGGAGTTACGAAAAAACAAATGACACTTAAATGAAACTGACAGATGAAGAAAACACGCTTTTAAATTAAGTTTTCATCAATGCGCTACAAACATATGCATTCAAAGTATGCCGTTGTCTCGTGGCACATACCAAAAAACGAACTGTGTAAAATTCCACACTGCACCAATGCAGCAAAAATGAGGCTCTTCGATTTCATGCTGACAAAGAAAAACACCACGGAGTGAAAATTCGTGTGCTTTGTGGCAGTGGCACAAAAAGCGGTGAGTGAAAGCAATCTAAAAGATATCACACTGGAAAAATCATCAGTTCAGGAAAGCGCGAAATCACTGTATGCAAGCAAACAGTAACACAAAATGGCGAAAAAATACAGTAGGCTTACGCAGGGTTTTCTTAAGGTTCGACCATGGGACCGTCAAGCAATTTTGAAAGATCGTAACTTATCAGAGCATTCAGCAGGGACGCCGGAACATCGGTAGGACAGTAAAAATGTTGAGGGCAATGGAAAGTTATGAAAAACAAAATAAATCGTTACCAATTGTGCTTGCTACTGCCCAACAACAATGTTGACCTCAAAAATAATAACAGAAACTATAGAAAATGTATTTCAATTCGATCTCAATAAACCTTAAAATTACCTATGATGCTGTTATGAAAAAGACACTTTTGCTCTCGTCGCTCTTTTGTAAGGTTAGGGTGGCAATGCCACCGCTCTCCAGTGTCCCTGCTTACGGTTATCAGCAGTTATTGTCTCGCTGCAGTGCATAACCTGCCAAGATGTCAAGTTTAACAGTAACATACCGTAACTTGAAGTGAACATTAGTAGATGTGTTGCCATGTTATTTTTACATAACAAAGACCAACAGTAAAACAATCCGCTCGCAAGTTTGGCCACCTACCCCTGCAGGCAAAGGAGCGGCCATAAGTGAACTGCAAGCTCACTCCTGCATGACGCCAGAACAGTGAACCGCAGGCTCTTGTGCACAGGGCTTACGAGAGGGGCGTACAAGAGGTACGTCGTACCCGAGTCAGGGAGGATTGAAGTACTCACGCTACGTTTTTCTGTAATCAAGCCAAAATCTGATGGTCGCTTTCTTCAACTGCAACGCTGGTGGCTATATTTGAAAAGCTTAGCATGGTAGCTGTTTTGTCGATATTTTGATTACTTACAAACAAGCTATACAAAATTCAACGAGGACCCAGAAGCTAGGGGGCCCGGTATCAGTCTTCGTAGCCCCTGTTAAAATTTCTCTCAGAGGCCCTGCGTTGCGCAGTGTGAGTGGTCGTACCGGTTAATAAACTGTCATTGCAAGAAATAAATCAACCAATCGGAATTGAGCTGCTGACCATGGGCGTCGGAAAGATTTTTTCCAGGGGGGATCAGTAAGGGATTTTCCCAAAATTTTTTCCAGGGGGGGCCAAAAGTGGTGAAATTTGGTTTTTGCCCCTCGAAATTGAAAAAACAACCTTTTTTTGCTAATAATTTCAAAATCCATGGGGGGCCTTGCCCCCCCCTTCCGACGCCCATGCTGCTGACGTCAAGTTTTCTAAAAAAAATTGATTCTTAGTCCCACAATTCAGTGGGGGCAAATGTCCGTTTTGATCTCCCTGCGGACGCCCATGGTTTGACGTACCACGATTTCAAAACTGTTTGCTTGAGTTCAGTGTAAAAGCGTACCGATAATAGTAATTCTTTTCGCATTTACATGTTCAGGAAACAGGCCCGTCGCCAGGATTTCGCAGCAAGGGGATCAAAAAATGAAATGGAGGGGCACAGTTTTTAAATGGGGGCCGGGAATCACTGGCTCCCCCGCTGTCGACGGCTCTGTCAGGAACAATGTTGACCTATAACGGAAATTATAGCAAATCATTCTGAATTTTATGTGTGCGTGAACAGCTGCAATATGTTTGTTTCAAGTCGATCTTGATAAATCATGAAATTACTAATGACACTGTTATGTAAGGGCACCTATGTCGCAGTTGCCCCCTTTCATAAGGCCGGGGCCAATGTCCCCGTAATGCACCCCCGGTCCGGCGTCCATGGCATTCAGTCCCTATACATTTGATAGTTTGTTTTGCTTAGTTGTAACTTCTGCGTCCTTTCCTTTTCTGTGTAAAGTGGTCAGCTGGGGTTATAATCTTTTCATCTAGATTCATGGCTACTTTTGCTATTTTTTCCGTACAGATCTGTTTTTTCAATTCCATTAAACCTGTTTTTTGAAGACATAAATTCAGCAGCTAATGACTACAATTAATCTAAAAATTTAATATATCATCCAGTTATTGCAGTATTCGCCTGCACTCATCTGGTGAAAAAATTACTCATACCTGATGAGACAAACCATTTTCAATCGGTTTCCTGCATAGGTGTAGGAGCAGGCAAATTTTTGGTGTTTACCCCAAACTTGCGCGAAAAGTTTTCTGGCAACTTTTTGTGCAAGTATTTCATCATTTGTGGGATGACCTCCAAAAAAGGTCTTCATGCGATCCTCCCAGTGTTGGGCGCCAATTTTTCAAAATCAAACAATGTTGGGCGCCATTTTTACCTGTATTTTTCAGGCATTTTGCAAATATTTTCATTGATTTTGCCCAGATTTTCACGGATTTTCGACAAATCAAAACTTTTGGGAGTGCGTTTGCACCCCCACCTCCTACACCACTGGTTTCATAACCTCATACCAGTATCAATATCAAATAGGTTACAAGCTATTTGGTGTAATTAGCCACGCAGCTGCGTGCGATTAGCCTAAGCCGCGCGATTGCCCGTACAACAAACAGTTACATAGGGAACTTATAAATGGTTACATAAACCATTGAAAAGTTTACATTTGGCTGAACTATGTATTAGGTTATTGTCTCAGACGCCACTTGAAGAAATTGATGAAACAGATTGCTTACATTTCTTGGTTGCTCTATGCATGCAAGTGAAAAAGCAATTTCCACTTGAGCAGGGGTCTCCAAATTTTTTTGTCCAAGGGCCACATAAGCTATTACAGAACATATTGAGGGCCGGACGTCTTACGTAATGTGGTTGTTTTAGGATATGTCACATTCTACTAAATCAACAAAATTTTGGTAATTTTTTTTCATCATTTGACAAAATGGCTTCGCGCGCCGGATGAAATGTCTTCGCGGGCCGCATTTGGCCCGCCGGCCGTAGTTTGGAGACCCCTGCACTAGAGCAAGGAGTTCCTGCCAGCTTTGGGATTTTATAAATCCCGCTGCAGTTCAAGATCTCGCAAAATATCATGGTTCGATAGTAAATGTGTGCCTGCATTTTCCCTTCTTGTGCCTGAAGATCAGTTGGACATTTTAAGGATGAATAGATGCTATTTCGGCAGTTTAAAGATTTCTCCTTTTCCACTAAATTTATTCCTGATTTCTGGTATTCTCTGCGAAACATCAAAAACGGCATGGAAAACACGAATTTTGGAATACCTTCTGATTTTATGACCAAACTTACGGTTTTGTCCCACTCTTCTGCATCAGTAAAAATAATATTTTCACTTCTAATCAACAAGCTAAAACAGACACTGTAAGAAAGACACTGTAAAAACAGACACTGTAAGAAAGCTCACTAAAACAGACACTGTAAGAAAGCTCACTAAAACAGACACTGTAAGAAAGCTTGTTGGCAAAACAACCATGGTAGCGGATGCAAGAAAGCGGTTATAAATGGATACTTAACCTGAATTAGTAAGAGATGTCGTGAATTGAACCAGCTTTATATAAAAGTCTTGAGCAACAGAAAAGTGATCCAAACGTTCACGCTGTAGACAAACGTTGGAAGAGCAACTACTGCACAATTAAATTATTGTTTCAATGCTCACTTCAACGCATGTTATTACACCAACATGTTTTATTACAAAGAAGATTTCTGATTTTTTGACTGAAGCTAATTTTAGCCGGTTCGGGACTGGATCAGACTGCATTTTTCATTTAATTGGCGGATCAAGATTGAATCGGACTGAGAAAATTTTTGTTGTTTAAATGTGATTATTCTAACCATATCGAAATTTTTAGGCATGGTTTATTTTGCCGCCAGCAGCAAAAGCTCTGCTGTGTATCTTTTGCCATTTGAACCGTATGCAGCTCTGTCCAGGTATAACGCAGAGTTCGTGACACTAGCAGTAGATTGAACCTAGTCGAGTGGGGTGTGTCTATTGCTGCTGTACATGTAGTCGTCGGTTCGGTTCTCAGCATTGTTGGTTTGAGTTTATTAGGTAGAGATGACACGTGATGGGAGCGTTTTTTATGTTTTTAAAAAGTTTTGATAACCAGACACAGGTTTACATTTTGGGCTAGGATTTTAGATTAGGGTTAGGGCAGTGGTTCGTAACAAGAAGGGCACGTCTCTGCAGGGGAGTGTCAATAAATTTCCAGGGGGTGTGAGCACTTACGCTCTACAACATGGAAAGTATTATCAATAATTTTACCAATAGATTTGCTTTGAAAACTTGTTTACAGTCAGGGGGTCTTGAAACAAAGGAAAATTATTTAAGGGGGGAGTGGTAGAATAAGGTTAAGAAACACTGGTTTAGGGTAAAGGTTTCAGGTCACATGACAAGGGCGATACACTAATCCAGTGGTTCCCAACCGGGGTGCCGCAGCACCCCAAGTGCCATTTACAATATTCAGGGGTGCCGCGAGCTCATATGATTTTCCATATATCTTGAAAAATGCACTTTCAAAATGTCATCAAACTGTAAATTAAATATCTGTGGGTTCGTTGATGGGTGCCGCACAATATATATCTCTTCTGCAAGGTGCCGCAAGCCTAAAAGGTTGGGAAACACTGCGTTAATCCATGCATATTGTCCTTGACACATAACCAAACCAACCAATTGGGTACGCCTAATGACAATAAAGCTCTAGCAGTGTTTTTGTCGTTGACGGCAAAATAGACACTGCCAAATTTTTAGTTGTGACCCGATTTCACAGATTTGATGAATTTTGGAAATGCCAAAAAGGCAGTGTGTAGTTTGCCTCATGAGGCAAAATAGACATTGCATAAAAAATACATGGTTTTACTTGGGTGGATTAGGACTGGATCAGACATGATTTTCAAAAAATTTGCAGATCAGGACTGGATCGGATTAATTTTTTTCGATACAGGACTGGGCTCAGACTTTAATATTTTCCCATCTCTGCAAGCGGGTACGCTGCATTCGGGAACTCCAAAAAGCTCTGTGACAAACCCGTGCTTTAGAAAGCAAGGTGCAACCTTGGCCGCTTTTGTGCTGTGTTACCAGAATAATTTTGCAACCTTAAAATTATGTCATTAAACGTCATCCAGATGTATACGGATGATCAGGAAAGTTTTTGCCTAGTTTTTGCATTTTATTTCACTAGTGTCGTTGCTACAATTCGAATTTATTACCGCAGTTTGGAATGTCGCAATGCAACACTTTGAATGTTTTATCGTGACCGAAATTTCAAAACGGAGATAGCTTCACGCAAAACAATTATATTCTTAACTCTACAATAGTAAATGATTTCCAAGATTCAAAGGTCGTGACGTCAGTCATATGAAGTTATCAGAGGGGTTTAGAAACAAATATATGGGGTTCTTGAGTCAGCTTTCAACGCCCCTTTACTCCCAACCCATTCTTCGCATCTATGCAGCCACGAACGGGCTAGGTGGGGTGCCTAAAGTGACTTTGTCCCTTGACGCGGTGCTCTCTATAGCAGTGGCGTACGCAAAAAATTTTCATGGGGGGAGGGTTTCATTCAGTGGTGTACGCTGTTTGTGACGGCACAATTTGACGTCATAGTCATTTTTCCAAACCAACGTTTTGGCGAAGTTTCTTGACATAATATGCTCATTCGTCTACACGCACTCCCCTATTTATGTATTATTGAACTGAATATAAACTATGAGCGTTACAGGTCGGATGAAAATACCTTCACGCTGCGACACAGCAGTTCATAACTGCAAAATTATCAGGCTGCGCGTTAAAACAGGGGAGTAAAACACACAGAAGGTGTGCGACTGGACTGGCTGACGCAGACCCCGGCTTGCAAGATCGAATCTTGCTAAACCACACAAGAATTGAGAATGTGCATAAAGTACGCAAGAAAGCTTTCGATTTTTGTTATGTATAGAAGTCCAGCAAATTTATTTTTCTTTTTTCCTTGCTGAGACATTATCTAATGCCTGAATGCTTCTATTTTAACAACTGCTGTTTTTGAGCTCGTTCAATAGTTTTATCATGCTACAGAAATTGGTGATGTCGCCAATGCGGTCAGCACTTGCTCAGATCAGCCATAACAGACAAAACAAAGACAATTGCTTCCGTTAATGTGAACTATTGCGGAACACAATCTTAAACATGCGTAGTGGACGAAAGGTCTGCAAAAAGTGGTGAGATAGTTTCTGGAGGAAAACGATAACCCAGATTCTCACAAAAGCCTAGTTATTATTTTTGGGCCGTTTTCCAATGTTCCTTGAAATTTGCATGAAAATTCATTCCGTGGTATTTGCATTAAGTCGACAAATTAACAAGCAGAAGTATGCGAAAACAATTAATCTCCTTTGCGCAGGTACTAAAGTTTTCATAAAATATCGAGCTCAAGGGGGGTGTAACCCCAACCCCCCTCTTGCGTACGCCCTTGCTCTATAGGTGCGCCACTAGCTACGAATTGTGACAGTGTGCTCAGTTCCGTTATCAGCGAGAAAAGTAGGTGTGGGATGCTCAAAACATCACGCTAAATTGTGAAGGCAAGCAGGAGAACGAAACGCTCATTCCAAGTAAAATTTACGAGAGGCTAAAATACGTTAGTAAGATGACAAAAAGCGTGTTAAACAGCAGTCTTGCCAAAAACGCCTGAGCTGTGCTAAATCACCAGCGTTTAGATAAAAGAAGTAGGCTGCTAAGCAGGGTTGCGGAGTCGGAGGTGAAATGTCCGACTCCAACTCCGACCTTTCCAAACTCTCCGACTTCCACTCCTCAACATAAAGTGAATGGAGTTTGGCTGTCAAGAATTTTGTAGCAACTAACACTCAATGGAAATCGTGGTACACAGCAAGAATTCTCTGTTTCAACAAAAGTTTCATAAGAAATTGTACCGTTTCAACAGGAATTCCCAACTTAGGAGCGTGATGTAAAAAATGATCCAATTGGATTTCCGGAGTTGGAGTCGGACAAAAAAATCCGACTCCCACTCCTAGTGTTGTTAGGAATCCAACTCCACCCAAAACCACCGGCACCGACTCCTTACGACTCCGCAACCCTGCTGCTAAGAAAACTTAAGTAATGAAAGTCACTAAATAAAGCGAGCAACATCAATTAAGCAGAATAAGGCACGAAATAAACAAGCAAAATCAGCACAAATTAAAGGAGCTGAGGAAAACTACGCAAAAAATGTCCGAAAAGAATTGGTCAAGTTCTAGATATGCCCGGAATTGGTAAAAGAAATAAGTCAGTTTGCAACTGTCAGACTAGCAACTGCTGGTGGCAGTACGTCTACAGTTGGTGAAGCAGCAGTAAAAGGCGAAAAAAGTTTAAAATTTAGTCAAGCAACTGCATAAAAAATATGCGAAGTCGTAAGCGGCACCACACGAAGTCTGTGTAGACCTACAGCATGGCTGGTATTAACCATCTTCGGCGAGCAATCCAACATCAAAAACGTTGAGTCAAGAAAAGTTGCAGAAACTTTCAGTAATGGAATGATTAGTCCAAAAACTTCCCGATACCGATGGAACAAAATAGACCCAAAATTTGGTAAGCAGAAGGCAATAGCTGGATTCCAAACACATGCAGGGCTGAGTATGATCTTCTGAAAATGTCGAGCTGAGCGAACTGCATCATGGAAATGAAAGGCACTTGGCAAACACAGAGATTGCGTGGAACTTCCACTTACAGTATTTTTGTTTTCTGCCAGCAGAGAGCGGCGTAGGAAACACTGTACCGGTCAAGGAGCCATGTACCGTTTTTGTGGGGAGAATGCTGTTGCAGGATACAAGAAGTTGTGTTGGCGGTTGGTTAGGGATTGACTACTGAGTTGCTGATATTCCCAAATGCTACAACAAATGTCGGCCTGGTCCAGTGGTGCCCAACCTTTTTAGTGTCGTGGACCCTTTTAACGGTGTGGCTGAAAGTTATGGACTGAAACCTGTTATATACCGTACAAGTTGCCCCTACTATAAGAAAAGGTTAGCATCTGTGATTTGTGCGCTAATAATCGCGAATGTTTCATGGAAATCAACACGTAACAAATTCACATAGCATGACAATCTAACTGTCTATAACGAATGGAAGTGTGTGTAATAAGCGCTGCAAAGCAGAGTTGCGGAGTCGGAGCCGGAATCGAAAGTTTATGGGAGGAGTCGGAGTCCTAATAACACTGGGAGTCGGAGTTTACCAGGATTTTTCATCCGACGCCAGATATCCAATTGGATCATTTTTTCATCACACTCCTAAATTGAGAATTCCTGTTGAAATGATACAATTTCTTTTGAAACTTTTGTTGAAATAGAGATTTCTTGCTCTGTACCACGATTTCCATTGATTTTAACAGCCAAAAATCATTCCCTTCATGTTGAGGTGTCGGAGTCGGAAATTTTGGAAAGGTCGGATTAGGAGTCGGAAATTTTACCTCCGACTCCGCAACCCTGCTGCAAAGGGCGGGATAATTGCATGTAACTGGCATTATGAGGGAAAAATGTGCAAAGTGTGATCACCGGGCATTGAAATATTCAGCAACGCTATTACCAGATGGTGAAATGCTCCACCAGATTTTGAAAATCTGGTGTCATTCGAAACGACGTGGTGACAAAATAAGGAAGCTTGGAACCATAGGAAAATCAGGTGAAATTTTGTATTATTTTCTAGTACATGAACAACAACCTTTTCCAGACAAAATTCAGCTACTTTTTGCTTTTTAACATTGAATCTAGCAACACTATCTCCATAGCTTGCCTTCTCCTCAGGCGTCATTTCAGAGTGGTTAGCCCATTCAGCCGGCAGGGTATGGTCACCTCACGAGGTTTTTGGTGAAAGTGAGAGCAAGAATTACATTTTAAATTTTCAATTTTCGAATCAACCCATCCTGCTGCCCATCAACATATCAGGATGGGATATTGATCTGACAAATTATTCCTCAGCTAAGAACTTAGATGACAGTTGAGAAATTCCGGATTCATATCATCGGCTCGAATCCTAATATTGCTAAAGTTGCACTCCGCTCGCTTTTGCCTTTGTTTCCACACATGGGCGCAATTAGGTGGGGGACACGAGGGACGCGCCCCCCACTTTTTCAGATAGTTGGAATATAGTATGCCATGTTCCTCACATTTTTCTCTTTAGGTTTCGTATTATATTGGTTTCACACCAAGCTGCCCCCCTCACATTTTACAACAAAATTGCGCTTATGTTTCCATATATTTATGCGAGTCCAGCTTCTCAACAATGCTTCTCATCAGCAGTACAACCATAAATCGCCTTGTATTGGAACATGATGTGATATGTACTCTGTCAGAAACTTCTCGTACGGCTAAGCTACTCAAGAACAACGAAAAAACATTATCAAACTTTCCACTGAATTTGATCAAATGACAACTTGCATACATTTATGAAAGTGAATAAACATATTCGTTCATATCAGCCATATTTTGTTTTTCCCCGTAGATTGGATTCTAAAAGTCTTTTTCAATCTCGGCCATCACGGCGGGTACTTTGGTATTTCGCTATTTTGCGTACCTATTAGACATATGAAGGTCATGGACCCCCAAAAATATTTCTGTAAACACCTGGTTTGAAACCACTGGCCTAGTCGTTGTGTGGGCACTTGTCCCCGAAGTTTTAAGTTGCCAAGCTGAAACAAGGCCGATGACAGGCTCTCAATAATTTAAGTTTGTTTGCAGGCGAAAAAAACATTACACTATACTTAGCCTAGACGAGGTTTTTCTGTAAAGCAGGAGATCGAAAGTAGCGCGGCAACAGGAACAACTCTTTCCTATGCCGCATACATTCTCAACTATACACATTGAAGTCAGAACACGTTATCGACGCACGCACACAAAGGCAGCGAATGAGGAACGAGTCAGACCTTTCCCTAGCCAGGAACGCGCTGTTTGACAAAACTACTGCAGCCCAGCTGGTCCGGAAAAGTAAACTCAAAACCGTTAAATGCACGAAAATGTGAATGACTGAAATACATCCACAAACCCGCAGTAAAGCCTTCCAGTGGTACCACTGGCGCAGGAGCACAATCTGACATCCATACCTCTCACTGAAAATGTAAAACCAGCACACTAAGCGGTGGGGAAAAACGGATTGTGTCACACAACACAAACAATATATTGCAAGAATTATTTCACATGGGGGAGGATCGTGCTCTTAATGTTATTTTGTGCGTCAAATTGGTTATACCATTTATTTTCATAGGTATCTAGAGAGTGAAAAGTTGTTTTTTCGACAAACGTAACGGTGTGTGCTTCGTGCAAAGATTTCATGGCTGTTTGAATAGTGACGCGACAAAGCCATCTGGTCTTTGTCCGTTTTATAAGCCTGTTTGTTCCAATTACTGCGGAGTCAGGGCCGTCGCCAGCGGGGAGACCAGTATTGCCCGCCCTGCCCCCCATTTAAAATTTGTGCCCCCTTTTCATGCTTTGCCCACCGGTAGCTGCATACATCCAATATTGTGCTTTAAAAATGTGGTCCCCCTTTGTGGTTTTTGGCGAAATCCTGGCGACGGGCCTGCGCGCAGCGCTGACCATCTTTTGGGAATTTGTTGCTAGTTTGGCCAACATACTGTTCAAGATATATCCCACAAGACGCTACATAAATGCTAAAGTTTGCGCAAGTCAAGTTTTGGTTCAGTTGGTAAGTTTAATTTTTTGTCAGAAATTGTGAAACATTTGGTACGATGGATTTGTTATTTTTCCCACGGCAACCATAAAGTGCACAGCGGTTACAAGGCCTTGAAATACTTTTCATCTGCTTTGGGGTCTTCTTTAAAGGTCGTAGTTCAGTTCGTTTTTGTCCAATTGTGATAGGTCTTTTGTAGGTAATCATTGCCTTCGGATTTAATTTTTTTCGTTTTGTATTAGAGTTAGCAGATGGGGAAAAGATGTTACCCAAACCTCTGGGTCTTTTTTTTGTTGCATTTTGCGCGACGTAGATTCACTCTCTCAAACGTTTCCTTGGTTTGTGCATACAAAGCTTTCGCAATGTCCTCAGAAAGAAAGATTTTGATCCTTGAAAATAAAAAGACGCCAACTATACTTCTCAACTACAGAAACAGCTCTCCGCTTTAGTCATTGGTCGTCCATGAGATTCTGGTTCTCTTTGTCAATGACTTGATGCAACTGAAGTCTCACTGCCAGCTCTTACCAGGCTTGTTATGAATGTGGTCTGTTTCGACTCGAGTGGTCTATTATGAACAGGTCTGCTTTGAAAGGAAACCTTTTTAGGAAATAATAAAACCTTGGAGTGTCTAATCCAAAATAGGAGGCCTACTGTGAAAATTTTGAAATTATCGGAAGCGGAGCG
>JGI24159J19872_10000958_pt1 | contig 29731 bp, 23 predicted proteins | sample Ectturendosymbi4_FD_19872 | JGI IMG/M metagenome (IMG submission 19872)
TGGTGGTGTTTCACATCATAGACAATAATATCAGCTTCATTCTCGGAAGAAAGTTTCGCAAAATAGGTAAAAACTGTAGAAAAACGCAAATCCTTCAAGTTTTAACGTTGGTGACCGTGAGGACGTGTTGAGAGATCCCAGAAACCGTTTCGTTCCCTCAAAAAACACTGCATAGGTGGCGAAACCGGGGGGGCTGCATGGGCCTGGCCCCCCACTTTTTTGCCTAGATATTGTAAGTTTGAGTAACACAATTAGTACTGGGTCCAGTGATAAAGTAAATCGTTCAATTAAAAAAACGTTGCAGAATTTTGGCAGTATTTTGTCGATATTGTTTCTCACATATGATTTATAATTTGGCAGGATTCGTAATTGTTTGCCAGAATACACCGTGCACAGTATGTCACCTTGCTGTGGATTGCTTACCGCATTGGTGTTGTTGAACAGTGTTGCCAGATGGTGTAATACAACACAATTTTTCACAAAAATGGTGTAATTTTACATGCTTGTGTGCATGGGCGTCGGAAGGAATTTTTCCAAGGGGGGCACTAGTGGATTTTTCCCAAAGCTTTTCTACGGGGGGCCAAAAATGGTGAATTTTTTTTACCGCTCGAAATTAGGAAAACAGCATTTTTTGCTGAAATTTTCAAATTCCTGCTCCCCTTCCGACACCCAAATGCTTGTGTGTAGGAAAAAGTTCGTGCCATGCCATTAAAAATTGGTGTAATTTCAAGCGTATTAATATCAATCTAAATAGTGAAATTTTACTGAATTTTATGCGCAAAATGAAATGTTTGACAGATCAATTTCAATGGCGGAGAACGCGAGCTTTCTTGCTTTGTGTATTTGTGCCAACACCCACGGTCCTCACTTCACTAAGTTGTTAACTCGGGCTCTTTTCTTTGGACCTTGTCAGTGTTCATATGAATTCATTCCATGTCTGGCCTTTCACGCTCATGTTGCAGGTTACCTGAATAAAACAATATCGTTCGTAGTAGGCGTTCTCTCGCGCTTCACTCAGGCTCATCCATTAGAGCCCGAGCTGCCCCATGCAATTAAGTGTTTTTTAAAGCATAATTCATATCGGACTGAATGTTTTTGGTTTTCTATACAGCATTGGATTTGAAGTCCAATCCAATGGACAGTTCCGTTTCGAGAATAATTTCAAACGAACGATAAATTGTCCAGCAACTCGGGCTAATATGAATGAGCCTAATATACGCAGCAGGGCTGTGGTGCCGGAGCTGAAACAATGTTGAATGCATGGCTGGAGCCGGAGCCAATAATTTTTAGATGGTGGATCCGGAGCTGAAATTTGTTTTCCGGTTCCACAGAAATAGTTTATGGGGCAAGCGAGTTTTACAAATAACGCAATGTTTTATTCTGTTTTTTGGACCAAATTGGTCTGGAGCCGGAACCAAAAGCTTCTAGATGTTGGAACCGGCGTTAAGCGAAATTTCTGACTTGTTATTGTTTCTCAGTTATTTTACTTCTCAGAATAAAGAAATAAAGTTTGACAATTACCTTTTTGATGTGTGGTGTAAATCAATAGATTTTGGCTAGATGTCAGGAACCCACAACAAGCTATAGCACGGGAATAATTTTAACCATTGAAAATTTTTGGGCTTAGCCTTTTACCTCTATTTTTCTTTTTCTCACCCTAACCTGACACACTTGCCTAAACACGAATCCCTAAACCCTAATCTTCATTTTTCTGAGCATATTTGATGCGTAGAATATTGCTCTGTGCATGCGGACACGGTGTCAAGTCGGAAAATTCGCTTGACACAGAAGCCAAAAAATTTTGATGCGCGGAGCTGGAACCTGATATTTGAGTACTGGCTCCAATGAGTCTGGTACGCAGAGGACTTACTGGCGTTATAATTGCTCTGTGTCGTATGGTATTGAAAATGGAGAAGCTAACAAGCGAAATTCTCATTATCACGTAACTATAACAGAACAATAATGCCAACCAGAATGAAAGCAAATGGAAATTTCAGTGACGCAAGCGTCGAACGGTTTTATTCAGTCACAATAAACCGTATGATGAGCCCGAGTGACGCTGTTGACCTGGGTCGACCATGTAACAGCCTATTTTAATTTCAGGTGGTTCACCGATACGTTTTCACAGTGGTTTAATTTTGTCTAAAATAGTATAATTTAGACCTTCATATGGTGTGTAGGTAATGACGTCACATTTCAATGCCTGTGACGTCACAGTTGCCAATTCAAAATACAAAAATCTTCTATAGTTTTTTTGACTTTCACTTGTACCCCCCACTTTGAAAAAGGTTCCACCACACATCTCTCCTTGTGCCTTGCGGTGATGTTGGGCAATATGAAGTGATCGCCGAATCGCCTTCACAAGTTCCGTTTATTGACACAGTGTCCACTCAAAGGCGCTTGCGATTAGATTATGATGTCACCGCACGTAAGAAATACAATTTGACACAAACAATCACTTAAAACATGATTGCAGCTGGAAATAAAAATGCAAGTTCGCGGTCGTCACAAAGCAGGCTGATGTCGTCATAAAGCACATAGAGGCAAAAGCAAACACTGAAAAACTGGGATTACGTTTGTTACGTCATAATAGGTTGTCTTTGTTCGATCATCACTGAGGCAAGACATACGTCGGCATCTGACCATCGCCGCTTATTATTGACACGCACATTGTTTCCGCGATCTATCGAATGTTACAGGGGGTGAAGTGCACTGGGGGGGTGGTAGAGAAGAGGGGTCTTTTCACAAAACGTCATCCATGAACGAAGTGTCGTAATTTATTATCAAAGTTCTGATGTAAGACATTTCCTTCCTGGTGTTCTCGAATATGACGCGGGGGTCATCGGACAAACATCGGAGGCAGTTTGGGGCCATGACCATGGCCAAGTTGCTCGAGTCCATCTTCGTCAATCGGGCGTTCTCTTCACGCGCGAATACCTGGTTCGCAAAACATGAACAAGGAATTGAAAATCAAACAAATGAAAATAAGTAACTTCCACTGCACCAGATTCTTGTCCCTGTTGGGGTCACGAGTGGCCAGCGGTGGGCCTATATTGGCTCACTGCGCTACTTGAGTAGTGATTGCTGCAATGGTGGAAAGTCATTAACATTTGGAACTTTTATTTAATTCATAACATCTTCAGCAAGCCATTGCAAAAATATATTACAAAAATCGGAAAATTAATGAAACATTGGCGACAAGTTGCGGCCTGACCTGTAAAAACTTTATCAAATAGGAAAGACACAGTCGGTTGAGTTCGGGCAGTTGGTCCACGACAGCAACGGCGGCTTCGGGGTCATTGAAGTTCGCGACGCACATGTCGTAGAAGACGGAGGGGATGAGGGGTTCCTCCAGTTCCCGGTACCACAGCTTGAGCAGTGAACCTGATGTTTCGCAAGGTGGGGATAAAGTTATGGACAGCAACACAAAAGTCAGACGAGTAACTTCAAAATGATTATTACAAGCTACAAAACATTTTGCGAAGTAGCAACTTTGATTGTGACGAAATAATCCACAGCATTGTTTTGGAAAGATCCTATCCAGGAATAAGTATGTTTTGCACGAGCTTTTAAAAACTTTAACTTTTTTATCCGGTCATGCGCGAGTGAATACGCACTGACCTGGAACGTGAGGGTCACGCAGGTTGTCTGGCACCTCCCAGCGGTCGATCTTCGCTTTGAGAATATTCACTTCATCGATGTCTCCTGGAACTCTGCAACATATCACGCCATCAACCCATCGAAATTCCGGACAACACTGAACGAAGACGCGAGACTCTTTATTACGTCACAATACATTAGAAGCACCAAAACCCATTGTTTTGCGTTGCTGTACAACCGCGATACTAGGAGGCATCATCCACTTGTATCAGTGGTTTCCAAACTTGTTCGAGCCGTTATCCAAATCAAGGCAGCGATTATTTCTTATTTATGTTTTAGCGATAATGTCTAGAACAACATCGTGGTTTGGTTCGGCGTTACTCCCAAAAATCGCATATTACTTTCGGGGGATAATTCACCCCTACTTTGGGAACCACTGACTTATATGTAAGACCACAATTAAAATCACAAACTTTGCTGAAAGATTTCAATAAGTATTCAACCGATTGGTTCTGATTTCATGACTTCGCGATGATTCAGACAAGTAGTGTTTAAAGCATCCGTGTCCAATCCAAATGCCTTACTGGGCCAAAAATCATATCACTATCTCAACCAGGGCCTCACATTGAATGACTAACTTTGATCTTAGCAAACTAAAGTTAGCTTAAACTAATATCCTGAAAGTGTTTGAATCTTAACTGCAATGGCAACAGACGTGATAAAAATGGCACTGACGACAACCTGCATCGAAAATGTCAAATTAAAGATTGTCAAAATAAGTGCAGGTTGTCAGCATGTAGGATACTTTTACTGCAGCGAAAACCTTAACTGGGCCGCACAAAACCTTCGACTGGGCCACATGCGGCCCGCGGGCCCCGGGTTGGACAAAGCTGGCTTAAAGTAATTTATCTCCACAAAGCTGACACAGTTGGAATGATCAGCATATTTTTAATAGGAAATCGATTTCACGCAACATTACGTATCCTCAGTCCTGTTTCAGGGGAATTTTGTTCAGTTCATGAATGATTTCACGGCCCTTGGCGTTGAAGTTGGAATACTTCTCCAACGCACATTCAAGGGCTTTTGTTACCATGTCTCTGCATAAGCTTGTTCAAAGTACTTCCACATCTGCCGTCACTATGTAAAACACTGGTTTTTGCTTTTCAGTTTCTGGAGGTTTAGTTAGGCGGTCTTTCCAATCGAGCAGGTCTCCGATGTATTGGCGGCTGTCTTGACAAAACTCGTCTGGGCAGTTTTTGCAAAATTCTGCACTAATAGGTTTCAGTATTAATTCTAGAAAAGCGGTAATGCGTGAGGTGCTGATGTCTTCCCTGTTGGAACCTCTGGCATGTGATCTCTATTGTTGCTTGCTGTAGCGGTGCGAAGCTTTGCGCATATGCCGCTCGGGATTTCCGATCGCAACGTCACCAGCAGATTGCAGCAAACGCACAGTTATGTTTTTGATACCCACGTTCAGTAAATTATCCAAAGTCAACTTGTGTGACTTGATAACCCGGGTGAGCGCTAGCCGGTGTTTTGCAACGAAAAATTGTTGATGGTTAATCGTTGATCTTGCGGTAAAAGTAGCACTTCCGTTTAACTTCAGTTGAGTGCGACAGCATTTCATCCTCACTGCACACATAGCATGGAGTTCAACGTGGTCGTTACAATCGCTCCTCGATTTGTCAAAGTAGGCGTCGTGTTATGAGCTGCTATGATCCAGTTAATGTTTTACGATCTTCCGGCAACTGGAACATCACTTCGCTTTCAGGAAAAGAACATGAACTGGTCGAGGAAGCCAAACGACATTCCCCGGATGTCGTTGTCATGAATTTGACAGACAGTCACAGCCAAGTCAATGAAGGTTTAACTGTTGGGAGCTGCAGGATCAACGGTTTGCTTTTTGTGGACAATTTTATGTTGCTTGAATCTTCTCTACGGCGTCTTCAGCATCCACTTGATTGGTTTTCTGTGTGTGCGACCGATACGGAATGAAAATCAGCACTAAACAGACTGATGTATTATGTCTCTCTTCAAATCCAAGGCAGTGTACGTTGCAGGTGAGCGGCAATACACTGCAACAGGTGGAGAAGTTGAAGTACCTTGGGGTTGGAGTTGTATTCCCGAGTGACTGAACATGGAAGTTGATACACGGATTGGTGAAGCAAGCACAATTCTGCGTGAGCTTTATCGCTCTGTGGTCACAAAACGGAGCTTTCAAACACCGCAAAGCTGTCAGTTTTTAAATCAATCTTTGTTCCGATTCTTACCTATGGTCATGAATCTTGGGCAATGACCGAAATATTACTATCCCAAGTGCAAGCGGCAGAGATGGGATTCGACAAAGTGCGCAGTTGTGGAATCTGCAGAGCCCTGAATGTTGAGCTGCTTCTCCGAATTTACAGATCACAGCTGTGTTGGTTCGGTCACGTGTCCAGAATGCCACACGAAAGACTGGCGAGGCAAGTCGTGATGGCTAAGACCACGGAAAAGCGGCCCAGACCTCCAGGGCCAGAGGTCGTCCAAGGACCAGGTGGAGTGATGACGTCTCCAGCCTTGCTTGGTCCCCTCTTGGTGTGGAGCCAAGACACGGTGCTTGGCGCCAGAATTATTTTGGTACCAAGCATAGTGACTGGAATATTGACGAAAGAAGGATTTTCATCATTCTTTCTTAAAGAGCACACCTCGGAGGTATGGAAACAGCAAAAAACTTTGTACGGATGTTATTGCGAAGTTATCGTTCCCTGCCACCGCACTACTATGTGGCCGACGTACTGAAGGAAAAATGCACTGCAGTGTCTTTCAGCTGTGGTTTGAGTAGTGCAATAATATCGGTATCGGGCCAAAAAAGACTTATCGGTCGAGCTCTACTGGAGGCTAGCTTCCATTTTGCACATTTTCTCGATAAACCAAATCGGTTTTATAAGTATATCCACTCTACCACGTCACGCGAGCATTTAGTTAGAATGATAATTTGCTTGCGCTGGAAACCGGTTGATCAGAAACAGTTGGTCAACGTTTCAACCACTGCGTTGAACCAGTCACTGCACCCCCACCAGCAATTGATTTTATCCCCTTCGGCTGAATGTGAAGAACGTGCATCTCACCTGAAGATTCCTTCAGTTTTGTTTCCACCAAGTCTCAAAACCTCATCAGACAAAGTCGTCAGGATCCAGGGGAGACGTCGGTCTGGGAATCTAAAGTTTTTAAATTGATTCATGAAAAAATGTCAAAAATTCACCACAATTTCACAAAAAAACACTCGATTGAATGAAAAAGGAGCTGTTTTAGTTTCAAGGTTTAAAATAATAGATGTCCCGACCTGACCTGTAAAGACTGAATTGTAAACCGCCAAACAGGTTGACAACGCCCATCGCCAAGCAACGTCACAATTGCATGGAATTCAAACCACGCCCACCACCACACCTTTTATGCTGCAGCTCAAGGATCTCCTCCAATGCATTCCCGAACATTGACGGATTGAAAATTGATCGCTGGGATTGGTTCACTTCCTCCATGGTTGGTTTTTTGTTGCCCTGGCAACACAATGTGATGCAAACAATGAGTCAGCATATGACAAAGCGAACATAATTGCGTCATCCTAATCCGGAAGTTTGGCGATTTTCACCAACAAACATAACTGTCAGTTCGGGTGTTCGGTCCTATGGACTGCTGGTGAAGAGCAACCTTTGCATCAACACATCGATGGCTTGACAGGGAACAAGACATATTCATATTAGAAATATTCAAACAATGTAGGTTTTCAGCAGATTTTGCGAGTACTCTTTTACAAACATATTCAAGTTAAAAGTTTACAACGCATCATATCCTGAAGCATGTTCACTTTATTGCAAATACTGCAGGCAATTATTCTGAATTTCAGTCAATCAGAAACTTACCCTCTTTGCGCCTGTTTGTAATATCTTCTTCAAACGCTTGCAGCAGACATTCGCATATAAAGACACTGGGACGCCTGGAATGCAATGAACAGCTGTTGATGAAGATATGACAAAACGCTAAAGTGTGGAAATATTTGAAGTTGACAGGAAATCTTTGAAATTCAAATAAGAAAACATAGGTTTGGCGGAAGGAAGATAGGTTCGATGTTTGACACTTCATTAATAGCATTTTGCTGGCGATGGTGAAGCACTTCTTTTCCGACCTTTTATTATCAATAATATGTGGTTTTTATTCTTCTGTTTTTTTATGTTAGCACAAATATGACGGATACTTGGAAAAAAGTCAATGAAACAATGGAACGGGTATTACTTTAACTACACGGAAAACGTTTACCTTGCTGGTCTGGTAGATCGATATGCGTTAAAATATAACCATCCAGGTAGGTTTGGAATCTGTTGGAAGGGGGGAAGAAGGCGAGACACATGGCCAGGAGCTCGAGTCCTTTCTCGAGCGACTCCGGCTTCGGATTGCCAGTTGTCTGGCGACATAACTGGATGAAAATCTCATCACGAAGTCCTGAGATGAAAAAAAAAATCATCTGTTTGCCAAAAGTAGATTGATTCAGTCAGTCATAGATAAACGTGCAGCTTTTCTGAAATCATTCACAACACAGGTCCGATGACAAAATCAAGAACCCAGAAGCAGATTTCTACCAATTCTTTTCGTCACTGACCTGCACTCTGCCATCCCTTGGTGATGACCTCAAGTGCCAGGCCTTCAACCTTCTTCACTTTCCGGTCGCCCATGTAAGCTTGAATCAGTTTGAACACTTCGCACGCCTCTTTTTTGGTCTGCGGCAACAGAACGAATTGGTCAAAGATATGTTAGTCGAATAAAAATTAAAATGCAATTTTTGCAGGAGATTTAACCGAGGGTTACCTCCTGGTTGTGACTGCCTGAACCTCATGGACGGTTGAGTTTCTACAAGAGTACACAGTTCATAAAAATCAATATTAGTTTGCTTCTGTATCTCCACAACCCCATCATCACTCGCAACTGTGCCTTCCGCCTCATCGAAAAATATTCGAACTGTTATGGAAGTTTGTTTTTTCTGTCATGACTGAAGAGCGGAACACACAAGACATATCTGAACTGAAGTTGAACTTTCCGCGCCTGGTTTCAACGACAAAGTTCCAGCGATGATTAAACTCCGACCACACATACTTTGTTGCTGGTTCCGAATGGATTGTAAGCTACTGGCAAAGGCGGTTAAGTCTTAACAACAGTTTCTTTTTAATGAAGTTTCGACCCGTTCTGTCGGGAGTAGACCCAAGTAATCGGGATTATGACGTCACAAGAATGCTTTCTTGCACACCATCCACTTTGCGCTCTTCTCAAAGTTTAAAACTGGAAAAAGATCTCTGCTTACCAGAATACCAGAGCCAGCCTGTCAACAAACTTAAATTCGGTTCAACAGAACTCACTGCGTCGCTGGAAAGAACTGGGGGGGGGGATTTCATTCGATCCACATGAAATAAATCAAACTTAACTAAAATTAATGAGTTTTAATACAGGGTTTTTTAAGGAAACGATTTAGGTACCCAGTATGGACTTGTAGGGACCCGATTTCTCTGATTCTAGGGACCCGATTTTCTTTGATTCTTGGGGCCCGATGATAATTTTCTCTGATTCTAGGGACAAGAACCGGGTTCCTAAAACACCTTAAAAACCCCTGTTTAATATTTTGTATTGTTTGTTTAAACCAGCCATCCCCAAATCGGGCCCGCGAGCTTTCCTAGGAATGTTTAGTATAGCAACAATTTTGTAGAGATAAAATTAGTTTCAGATGTAATTACACAAAAAAGAAAAACATTTGCTGCAATTGAGAATTTTATCCCAATACAATCAAGCTTCTCGCTTTGATCAAAGCTCAACTACACAAGTTTTGGGGTTTACTTGCAATGTGTGAAATAAAAGTGTTTTACTCAGGACTTAGGCCATTGTTTTGTAATGTTATACTTGTAGAAAAACATAGACGAGTAAACGTAAACACAGCAAATTGTTATGTCACAGTTGCTTCTTCTGTTTGCAATCACTGCGCTTCCGCACCTTAATATTGCACCAAGTTGCCATTTTTAATGATAAATTGCAGACTTTCGGCCTTATTTAAAAGTGGTTTGGCTTGAGAAAATGCTGTTTGGCATGTGCGTTAGAGTTTGGCATGTTTTTGGTTTTTTTTGGTGGTGTTGGCAGAAAAAGAGGTTGTTTGCCATTTTTAAAAAAACTGTCTGCTTGGGATCTTGAAAACGTTTTGAGAAGTTTTCACGAAGGTCTTCACACATTTTCACGTATTTTTCAAAGTCAGGTTCCAAGTCTGTCTGAGTTTTATTCATAAATGAAGACATGCTTTTGAACTGCATCATGTTGTCAGTTGTTGATTGCTGCTGAAAGTGCTTCAGTTTACCTTGAAAAGCATCGACTGCATTCAGTAAATCGCTTGCGTGCCATTTTCAAACTTCTGGCTGGCCATATTTGGCCCACGGGCCCTGTGTTGCGCACCCCTGCTATAAAGCATATTTTGCGTAGAAGATATTTGGCGTATTTCGTAGTCCATGTGAACCTGAAAAACCTGATATTGTTTCTGTGGCTTCTCTGTGACTGCACTTTGCAATGCTGTAGATATTTTGTGGCATTGCTTGTGTATCAGATTCAAAGTAATGAAAACTATGGCATGGTGCATGTTTGTATTTCCACAAACTGTACTTTATTGTTTCCAATGTTGATAGGTATTTCTTATTAAGAATTTTCTATAAAAGTAGATGGCACTTCTGGAGATTAACAAAGTGCAATGATTCTAGGCACGGTTCCACAGCAACATTTTTGCCATTACTCATCCAGGTAATTAAAAACTAACAGCCATCAGACTGTTTGGCATTTTTCTGAAGCTATTCGGCATATTTTGATGAGTGATTTGGCATTTTGTTCCATCATGACCTGGCAACACTGTATTGTACATGTGCTTTGCCTTAGTGCCTACACTGCTGCATATTTCTATATTAATTTGCATCAGTGCTGTGACATTTGTAAATTGTAGTGGACACTTGGAGTGTGAAGCGTCAGCGTCATTCGGCAGTTGTAAAAATAATTTCAGATATTGCACATTTGCACGATACTCACCATATTGCAGCATCAAGCATGGAACCAAACATCACAACTGTTATGCAACAAAGAAGCTGTTTCATGCGTCACATTGCAAACATTTTATCGAGGAAAGAAAATAAATAGCAATATATAAACGTGACTTATGTTACGCGTGTTCCTTTTATTGTTATTTTTCTAATGAAATATTCTGGACGATGCTAAGATCGCGAATGTGGCCCAGCGTCCATGGGCGTCCGCAGGGGGGGGGGCAAAACGGGCATGTTCCCCCCTCCTGGAAATTGAGACTAAGAACTAAAATTTTTTTGAAAACCTGTAGTGAGCACTTAATTCAGATTAATTGACTTACTTCTTGCAATGACAGTTTGTTTGCCGATATCAGTGGTGCAGGGAGGTGGGGGTGAAAGCACACCCCCAAAAGTTTTGATGTGGTGAAAATCCAGGCAAAATTCCTGAAAATCGGAAAAATCCGCAGAAATCTGTGAAAACCTTGGCAAAACCCCAGAAAATCTGGCCAAACTTCCTGAAAACACGGAAAAAATGGCGTCCAACGTGATTCGAAAAAATTGTCCCCAACATGTGCAGGATCACATTAAAACTTTTTTATTCCAAAAACGGTCTTCATGAGAAAAATTCGCACAAAAAGTGGTACAAAATTTTTTCGGACAAGTTTGAGGAAATTCGGGCAAAATCCTTGGCGCCCCCAAAAATTTGCCTGCTCCTACTCCTATGGCCGATATGACGCGCTTACTGCACAAGAGGCAGGTTTATTCTTGTGGTGTCATGTAATGATGATATTGCAGTTCACTCATGTCTGTTTTTCGGTCTGCAGAGGCAGGCTGCGAAACTTGCGAGCGGATAGTTGTTCGTCTTAATTGCGTAGCAATAACAAATCTAGGAAGGTGATGTAATGCAGCACATAGGTGTAGGACAAGGCAAATTTTTTGGGGTGCGAAGGATTTTGGCCGGGATTTATCCAACCTTGTCCGAAAAAATTTTGGGCCACTTTTTGTGCGAACATTCTCTCAAGCAGGTCTTCGTGTGGAATGACCTCCAAAAAGGTGTTCATGTGATTCTGCCAATGTTGGGCGCCATTTTTGCCCAGATTTTCAGGAATTTTGCAGAGATTTTAACAGATTTTACCCAGATTTTGCCCGGATTTTCAACATAACAAAAATTCTGGGGGTGCGTTTTCCCCCCCGCCTCCTACACCACTGATGCAGCAATACAGTGACTGCTGATAGCGGTTAACAACATAGTTTTTTACTGTGTGAAAGAAACAAGAGGGAAAATGTAGCAGTGCTTCTACAAGTTTGAAAAATCTACTGTTGATGTGAGACTGTGAGTGTGACCATTGCGCCAGAGTGAATAAATTAATCCAGGGGTGTGAAATTAATTTGGCGTGGGGTAATTCAAAGAAGGCCGTGTTCAGCGAAAGACGTACCTACCTTCTAATCATCACAAGAATCCAATGGAAATAGAAGCAAGTCTCGGTTCAAGTTTTGGGCTAAGATTGAGGAAATTTCAGTATTGTTGATTTTTTTCCTGATGCTTCTGCGGTCCGCTAAAAACACTGAGGGGGACAGCATGAGGCCCACGGGTCGCCCACTCCTGGCTTAATAAAACTGCGCTTATTCAGGCTTTTTTGACACAGTATCAGACTATGTGACTTGTTGGAATACGTCTTATCCGTTCAGGTTTATTTCTGGTATCTGAGTTTTTCGAAGTGGCGCTGACAAGTCTTGCTTGGCAAAGTAACGCAATAATTTATGGTTTCTTTAAAGAGCAGGGCAATGCTTCTTTGAAAAAATTGCCCTGCTCTGAAAATCTGGAGATAGTAAACTCTATCTTAATATACTTGGCTATTGCTGCCAAAGAATCGCATTTTTGTGACTGTAGCCGAAACATGGGGCAAACAAGGTTTTTTGTGGTGTAGAAAACCGGTCCGTAGCTACGGGTTGGCATTCGGGACAGTACCTCCCCAAATACTTTGTGCGTCGCCAAATTGTGTTTTTTCCAGTAAAACTTTTTTAAACACATAATTTAAAAAATCTTGCCCCCTAACATGTATTCTGCCCCCAAAACCTTAAAACCTGGCTACAGGCCTGATAGAAACGAGAAAAGTGTTTTGTGAAAGTAAGTTTGCATTGCATCGTAAGCAACCTGAAAGTATAAGCCAGCCATGTCAAACCCAAATGGCTTACTGAGCCAATAATTATGTCATTATCTTAATCAGGGCCGTACATTTTATGACATATTAATGAGGACCATGGCTTACTTTGATCATGGCAAATTAAATTTAGCTCAACCAATTGTACTGAAAACCTTCGTATCTAACTGCAATATTAACAGACGTGTTAAAGTAGCACTGAAGACCACGTACATCAAAAATGTCAAAATCACGATTATCAAAACTAGGACAAGTTGTCAGAATATAGCATACTTTTACTACAGTGACGACCTAAACTGGGCCGCACAAAACATTCGACTGGGCGGCATGCGGGCCGCGGGTTGGACATAGCTGGTATAAGCAAAATGTGGACGTTGCCCCCCCTTGAAAAAATTTCTGCGGACGCCCGTGCCAGCGTCCAAAATGTTTGGGGACCACAGGTTTAAACAAATGCACTGCAGCTGTTGGCATGCAGATGACTTCAAAATTTTAAAACCTGCACGAGCTATTGCTAGCTAGGAAAATGCTATGCTAGAAAAATATTTAGCTGCAAAGCAAGCTCAGTGACGGCACAGCGTCCAGTCTGCATGGCACTGAAGATGTACATCATTTACGTGTCACTGTCCCACAAATCATGCATTCAACTTTAAACAGACGAGACAGTCTGGTTGTTGTGTTTGAAACAAGCTCCTGAGCATTTCGGACGTTAACGGTTCGATGACGTCCACTCAAGCAGAGACCATTAAACACCCGGGCTTCTATACAAAGTGCTGACATCAAATAACTTATTTTGAATGCTTTCTTGTAAACAATCATACCTGCTTCTCTTTCGTCATAATCATCGCTTTTTTTATTGGTTCCTTGGTCCAGGATAACATTGTGTGGATTGTGATCTTTTTCCTGAGCAGACCTTTCGTGTGGATGTTCAAATTAGACTTGGCGAACTTTTCCATATCAACTACGTTTGATGGACGTTTGGATCTTCGAAAATCTGTTAAAAATATTAAACAAACTGGTGATAAAAAAGTTTGAGGAATGTTTGAAACATCAACAAGTTGATTGCAGTGCACGTCGGCAAGCAACCGAGCGAACGTGTTCACTCAAAACTGAATTGTGGGTTTTTGACTTAACATCAACATCGGCTCAAGCTTCGAAAACTGATGTAAATTGTAATGTTCTCGATAAACTCAATGTAACGAACATGTTGGAACAATATACGATGCAGCTAATTATGTACAGAACCTGATGCTGTGTATTGAATACCACCAGTCTGCGTTACATCGATATTGAATACCACCAGTCTGCGTTACATCGATTCGCATTAAATTTGTGCGAAGGTCTTATGATTCATAGGAGCCTCATTGTGACGCATGAGCCCGACTTTCATCCCTGCTATGATTTAACGGATGATGCAAGACCGACGAATTAGAACAATGAGCATGAGAAACAATGAACAACAACCAGTGGTTTATGATGTCACATTTGGCGTTTTTGGAAAACTTAAGGTTTTATAAACAATTTTGCACGATTTCCCTTGTTACGTAACACCCAGAACAAGACGCTTTTCGCAGCAGGGTTTATGACGTCAGGAATGGTAGTTTGTTTCACGATCTCAGGGCAATGCCAGGGCACCTATCGACTTATCTTATTCTGCTCCCCCCTCACCCTAAAAATAATCCTTGTTAGCGCAATAACACAAACCTGTGGAAATATGACGCAAGCTTAACTTGATCTGGCTTGAGTGAAATCACAAAAAAATCACGGTAATCGAGATTAAGTGATAAACGTTTCGCAAAATTTTCTGCTGTCTGTTACACGATGGTTCAGCACCAACATACTGCAACACTCAACACTTACAGCGAAGCGAGAAGGTAAGAAGATGTATCTGTTCAAGACAATAAATAAACAGAAAAGTCAGTTTTTTTCTAGTTTTAAACACTCGAACAGCCTTTCACTTTATATCTATGATTTAAATCTCAGTTTTAATTGTAAACAAACAGGAATTACTCATGTTTCCGGTTCAATTATTTCCGTCGAAAGTTTGAAACGAATCAAACAATTATTCTTGTCTAAGAATTGGTTGATGCTGAACAATGTTATTAAGTGCTTCAAGTTTTATCAGTTAATTCAACAAAAAGTGGGGCGCGTTGATACAAGATGAAGAAACGGTGGAACTGGAGACCCCGGAGAATCTGCTGCAAAGTATATCACTGCAGAGGTAATGTTCTTTCAATGTCAACATTACAAAAACGAAAAGGTTATGATGGGGGAGGTAAAATTGGGCAAACGTGTATATTAGACGCAAACTTGATTGCAAGACTGATTTTTTGATAATATTTCTATAAAACAAGCAACATTTTGCCGAAACATGACGTACCATGCTTGGGAGCATTCTGCTGAGGAAAGCTTCGACTCTTTGACAGTGAAGATGAGTTTCTGTTGGATTTACCCTCGTCCTTCGGCTGTTTGGGGGTTGGTTCTTTCTGGTCAGTAAGAGCGTCAAACGACTTGGACCTTACATGCGAGGTTGCGTCATCACTTTTATCTCCACGCAGTTCAGGCATTGTGACGTTGAGCACGTCAGGCTCTGATGAAAGCCGCATCTGCTTGGGACGCGTCTCAGCGGAGTCGACAGAACCTTGTCCATCCGATGTCTGGTTCTCAGTATCAGCCTGACCGGTGTCTCCCCCAGGATTTCCGACCAACTGTCCGACGACCACGTTCTCGTAACTCGGATTATTCCGAGAAAAGCTCGTACCTTGTTCGACGATCTGATCACACACTACCGGTGTAAGCGATAAGCCTGGCATCCGCGAAGGAAGGAAAGCCTTGAGAATAGAACTTTAAACACTTTAAACAAGGAATAGTTTTATAGCTGAGATAGAACTCGCGCGTGAATGCTGATCCAGTACTGCGCGCAAAGTTGGCGCCAACTGAAGCTGAGGTGTGCACATCGGCCTTGAATGGAGTGAAGCGAAAGTAGTCACAGATTACTAAACATGGAAAGCAAACTTTACATACGTTTATCCAATGACCAAAAGTTAATAAATGGAGAGATAATAACATTTGCTCTCTCAACTACACAACCATCAAATCACTCATCCGTGGCCAGTCGGTCATGCCTGACCCGTGCGAACCTTGAAGCAGTCAATCAACAACTCAGGAACACGGAGTTGAGCGAAGGCAGAGGACAGGGCCTACAAGAGGGGTTTACAAGAGGTACATCGTACACGCGCCCGGCAAGCAGAGGGGCCTGGGCTGATGAAAGTTCGTACGTTTTTCTTTAATCAAGCCCAAAATTATTAGTTTCAATTTATACCACTTGTCAATATATTAACTATTATATTTGTAAATCTTAGCATGGTAGCTGTTCCATAAATACTCTGATACATTTACAAACAAGCTACGCAAGTTTCGACGAAGGCGACAGAAGCTAGGGGGCCCGGTATCGGTCTTCGTTTCCCTTGGTAAAATTTCTCTCGGAGGCCCTGGCAGAGGCCACAGCACAACATACGACGCAGCACTCACCAACGAATCAGTGGATTTACGAGCTTTGCCGCCGGACACTCGATGTCGCCTTTTATAATCCATTGCGCGTTGAGTCGGAGTCATGTGTTCATCATCGCTACTGTCGGAAGAAGCACTTCTGCGATCAATTTACCGGTTAAACATGCAAAGTGAACGCTGACGTCTCAACAGACTATCTAAACTAGTGTCACCAACACACGATATGATTATATAACCGCGGCACAAGTGCAGGTAGATTTCGGAAACACAGATAATTATAATGCAATGAACAAGATAAACGCTAAATGAGTAACTGACATTAATGAGCTCACCAAGAATGTAAAAGGTGTAACAAGTAGATGAATGAAAGCACAAACACTACGTGACAAACATTAAATACAATCATTTAAAGAACATGCCACTTCTTTTATCAAACAAAAAAGTTACTAACACAGCAACAATCGCAATCGATCCGTGGGGTCATGCAAGGTCACGCATACCTGGCTACGCTTTGCATAGTGTTGGCTTGCGAACGTCTAAAATTAGAAGAAAACAAAATCACTGCACTAATTACATCCGATTCAAATAAACAAAGGACAAAACAAAAACATGAACAAACACTTCCTACAACACGAAAGCAAAGAACAAATCACAAAAACTTATTCACATATTCAACGGATCTCGTTGACAAAAATAACGATTTTTACGTCAATCAATCACACAATGCCTCCGGTCCCATTTATACCGTCACAATGCAATTGTGAAGTCACAATGCCTTTCCACCAACCTGTGTCGTGTTTTCTTTGACGAAACATTCTTCTCCGCTTCTTGTTTTAATTTCTGCAGCTTCGACAAGGGCAGAACATCAACGTGCTTCGGTCTGTGCCACACTGTCTTTTGACTGGCAGCGTTGAAGTAATAGTAGCGACCCGACTTCGAGTCATAAAGCTCCCACCTGGACAAGTTTGGACAGATGACTAGCAACAATACATAGGCATTATTGCAAGCTGGGTAGTAATCCCAACGTTGCTGTGTTTTTGGACGACCACAAAAAACCAGTAGCATTCAACCGGGTGTACCACACACAAATGTACCGCATTCTCGCTGGGGTAGCAATGGGCAAACTCTGTCTCTTTTAAGTTTTTCATCCGACGTTGAACTTGTCCAAATCATCTTAAAAAGCTCTAATTCATTTCCTATACCTCATTACATTTATTTACACCAACAATCCATTATCTGTTCCCAATCCGAACCCTGTCAAGTTTAGAATCCAACACGGCGCAAGTCAAAAGTTTGTCCCCTGCACAAAGGCGTTCCGCAGCGAAATGGTGCGCCTAGAACAACCTGGCCAATTATTGAACTTATGGGATGTTTTACTTTTTGTGCTCAACTATAGATCAGTGTTGGGGTCGCGGTGAGTCGCACGATGTTGCTGAAAATGAAAGGTTGAGAAACGCTGCATTGATTGGTGAGGTATGCAAGGTTCTTGAGAAACCGTCGAATAACTTCTGCGAAAACCAAACAACGCGTTCGATTCCCACCCATCACCAGAGCATCTTCCCGATGCACAGCTTGTTTCCGGACGAAATTAACTACAATATGGAAAATCGTCCTGCAGGAGGACTGCAGAAAATATTGAACTTATGCAAACACGTCAACTGTTTGAAAGACTGATTGTTCGCAGAAGATCACAGAGAGTCGAGCAATTGAACCGTAAAATCAAAGATATCGTGGCAGCTGATTGGAAGTCAACCTTAGCATTCATATCAAGATATTAGTTACATCAAGCAATGAAGTTGGCCTCTGGATTACACCAGCGAAAGAAAAATTTAACTCATGAGGTGAATTTATGGTTGAAAACTATCACAGCATCAGACGAAGCGTCTAAACTGACCACTGCTCGTCTGACGACTGCTTATACTCGGCGTCCGGTGGGGGTTGCCAGAGACATTCTCCAGTCTCGAGGTTGGCATACATTCGCTCTTGAGTACGCGGTTCAACTATTTCCACCCATTCCAACCTATTTTAAAGCAAAAATAAAAAAATAGCCGTTAACTTGCAGCTTGACTAAAAATAAAAGAATCTTTGAGGTAAAATAAATTTGTAAATGCTGTTGCGACTCAAGAACTCAACACAAGGCAATTGTTCAGCGTTAAGTCATCGAGCAGTTCGCTGTGAAATGAATGAGTGCAGAAAAATATCAACAAAATTAGAAAACGCTTTTAAAGAAACCGAATACGAGAAAATAAGCACATTGTCTGAAACTTAGCTATACATCGCACAGCAAATGCGTTGACAGGAATATTTCAAAAAAACGTGTTAATGTAAAGAGAACTGTGCTGTGAAGCACTGGAAGCCAGATCGCTGTAGTTTATTTAAAGCAACGTTTAAGCGAGTGGGAAGCAGCTGAACGTATCTTTGGTACCAAGAGCCTCAAAACGCCCGAACTCTGTCTCGCGGTGCAATGACCCTTTTGTAATTCTTGCCTTGTTCCATTTCAGCAGAATCTACATCCTGAAATGTTATTTGATTTTTTTCAAGTTTGTCACACTGTGGTTCTATTCTCAAGCTGTTCCAATACAAGACCAAGGTTTACTCCTTTTTTGATGTCACATAAACATGGGAAAGACTGAAAATATACAAAAACGTCTTCATGAATATGATCTATGTAACAATGCTTATGCACTGCTTCAAAGGCTACCACAAAGTAATGCATTTGAGATAGAGCACTGCAAAGTAATACACTTTATTGTGTTGCTAACGTCGAAAATAACTAAGAAGCTCAATAAAGAAAATAACGGCCAAAGACAAAGATGTAAACGACATTTTGTAGACGTTTCAGTAACTGCTGTCACCATCATCAGTACATTCATAACCGAACTGCAGTGACCTTGCTGCCGAAACGTCTACATAATGTCGTTTACATCTGTTTCTTTGGCCGTTATTTTCATTATAAGACTGTTCAGCACTTCTACTTTTCATATAAGATGCTCAAGTTGTGGACAAAGCATGTTTACATGAAAAACCATGTCACTTCACAACCCTAAAATCGTTACAAACCGGTGGATCACTTTCTCTGAGGACGTAGTATGGGCTGGTGAACTTTCAACCTAGCATGACGAGTATGATACGTTATTTCCAGGAGCTTGTATCACTAAAAATGAATTCATTCTGATTTTTCTTCCACTGACTTTTGATTCGCAGATATACTGCTGCTGATAGCACATGACTACACCCCAAATAATGAGCTCCTTGTTTTGAATTATAAGTCGCGCTCATGCAGGCATGCCTGAAATTCATCAATTTACTGTTTCTTCTTGCTGTGTCTCAATCAGTGTTTGCTTGTTTTTTAGATATGCGCACTGCGCTTTTCGCACTGACCCTCCATATTCCAGGTCACTGAATAAATCGGCCTATTTTGTTTCGCTGGGTTTGAGGTCCCTGTCTTGTCTGATCGTAAGCATTGTTTTACAACAGACAAAACTCTCACCCCATAATGACCATATTCTTAACTTCCGTCTCCAAAGTAAATCCTTTTCACAGAACAGAAACAGCATTTAACCATCAGATAACCTTACTGGCTGCAACGCAATAAGATGTACCGTTAGTAAAAGCATAAGATCAGTGATATGCGTTTAGAAAAAACACCAAATAAATGCCTAGTATAGAGTCAGAACATTTTTACGCTATCTATATATATATATATGTTTATCACCAAAGTTCACGCCTAAGGTGAAGTTTCAGACGATGGAGGTCATTTCCAAGTTCAGGTTCCAATTCGTAAAATCACTTTAAGGACTGGAGGAGATTTAGTTCTTGCGACGATTTATGGCAGGAGGGTCAGGGACGACAAAGTAACTTGTCGAGACGCCAAGATGCTGAAGGTTCTCAACAATTTTATCTTAAATTGCGCGACTATATTCTGCAAGTAATCGTGAAATCTTATTTCAAAACTGTTTCAAGCCATATAGGTCTTCGCACTCTCCCATTACCAGGCACAGCATTTATCGCAAAAGAATGGGATTTACCCAGTGTCCTGTTAGTATTGCTACGTACTCGTTGCAGCAACATGTCTGCATTCCGCACCAAGTCGGGTTTGCTACCCTGGGGATTCCCGTGAGCTTCGGCAGCTGCATCGACATCACTGTATATGACAGCTACAGTCAACAAAACAAATCTAATGAAAATGGTCTATCAACAACAGAGTTGAAAGAAGATATTTGCAGCACAATCAGAAGTGATTTTCCTGCATGACACCGCAGCGTAACCAGATGAACGTTAAAAATCGTTTTCAATGCTTCAGTAACTTGCAGGTATTTCAAGTGGCAACGGCCAAACTGCTGAGCCGAGTCGGACGTACGTCAGAGAAAGTGCTACTACTACCAACTCATATCAAAGCAGAATTGGTTAAAAATTTAATAACACTCAGATTTAAAAAAAAATAAAAAAATCTTTTCAATGCTTTCACGACAATGATGCCAAAAATAAAAAGCGGAATATATGTTGTTCTACAAACAAATACATTGTTGAAGTTACAAATCTGGGATGAAAATAAACGAAACTAAAAAAAAACATGATAAATATGCCAAGGCTGGAAGATGAATCTTTCGGAACAGAAAAGCATAAAAATAACAACGTGAAAAAATTTTGTCATAAGGTGCTGAGACACTTGGGTTGCAGTAAGTTTGTGAAACAATATTATTTATGTGGTTCTGATCTTGATTTCTTTGACATAAATCTTGGAGACTGTATGGTCGATTCTTAAGAAGCTGATTACCTTGGTTTCCCCTTAAGTGATAGATGAGTTAATCGTGTCACTCGTTTAATCGAGTCAAGTTGTGAAGAACAAAATCCAATCAAAAAAGCACTAATTGTGCGTTTGATCGAGCCACAGCCGTGGTGAGACATGCGTCTGCATACAATTGTAAAAATCACGTGGGCAAGTGTTTTGCGCAGCAATCGCCAGCATCGTGAACCACACGGGCGCAAATCGCTTTGTGTTGGGTGCTGACCGCCAGTGGGAGTGCCGGTGGTTCACAGCACCTCGTTTGTAATTGGTCATGCGCAATCGGTATTTGGTGTGGTTACCTATGCAATAATTGTACTTTGGGCATAACTTGGAGTTGTAATGTTGTATGTTTTGCAGTGTTCTTAAGGTTGACGTGATTGGGGATGGATGCAATGATTACTTTTTCCAGTCATTCCTTGAAAATTTTGACAAGGCTGAGGAAATTTGTTTCCCTCTTCCTGTCCCCCGAATGTTTTGTTTCACTGCACTGGTTGACACTGCCTCGCTTCACAACAGAAAGCTTGTCGAAGCGTCAGGCCCGTTGGCGTGATAATTGCTTTGCTGTTGAAGTTTGTGAAGCATGCGGTGCCGCGTATAAATTCCACCCACTATAAATTTGGTTTTGTTGAATGGATTGTCAGCCTACGAATATAAACAACAATCTCCTCCCACTAGTTATCGCCAGTTGAGCGAAGCAACCGGAGCACCAAACACTGGTACACAGATACTGCCCTGCTATTCATCATCTGTAAATTATGTAAAACTAATGTACTGCAGCCAAATAAATAATAATAAAAAACAAATGACCACATTTTTAAACACATCATTTCAATACGTATGGAACACCAAAAAAACAAGAGACAAGCAAAATAGTGGCATATACGTCATACGTGGTGAATATGTGACCCGGATGCAGGCGGCTTAACTTAATATAGGATGGAAGATGAACGTTGAAGGTAAAAGCGCTGCTGTACACAATACATGCAAATATATCCTACTTCACACCCCTGCGATATAAATGTAACAGGTGTTTCCTAAAAAGAGTAGCTTCATATAATGTGTATCATGCAGTTTGCTCGTGTCTTCTATTCAAAATGTAATATTTTTTTGTATTTACGCGTATTTCATTCCAACCATTGCCTGCTTGCAAAGAGATATTGTTGTCTCTAGTGGCCTGAATATAATCAATGTTATAAATAGTTATCTGCTAAAAAACATGAATCGCTTTGACGCAGTGCTTCCTTCTAGGTGGAAGCAACTGTTCTATGCATAAGAACACATTCAGTGATGATACCTTTCGTCAAGTAGGATTATTTCGAAGAAACGCAGCTTAGGTCTTTATCAAAGTAATGCGCCCGACAAAGCTCCGGCCGGTGACCTTCTAATGAGTTGTTCTTATTTCATTGAAGGACAAACCGGATCCGGTTGAAATATTGCGGGGAAAAAATCATGAAATTCCAGCCAGGGAAGGTGAACAACATGGGTTGCAGAAACCATGTGAATACTCAGTACGGCTGTTAACGCAAAACTTATCAAATGAAACATGTTTACATTCGAACCAAACTAAAGGTTTACTCGGTCATCGTGTAATTGATATACTTTATTGGAGGGAACGACAACCACATTTCTTTTGTCTAAAACACCGAGTGAGCTCACCGAGGGAATCGTGCCCTGATGAGTGGGAAAGAAAAGAAGCAAAGAGCGCATTTTCCAACCTTTGTCTGAGCAAAGGTGAAACGACTTCAAAACTTCCTCTAAAGCGCCACAGGCAGGCGACCCGCTGTAACGTCTGCACGGTGCGTGAAATGAACTCAGTGCGACGCAACAAAATCGCAAGTTGTTTTCCGCCCGTCTACTCAAGCATGTCGGTGGTGCGGGTGCGTGAAGTACACACGTCTGCTCTGAATAAACATACGCAAGGATCTTCTTGAAATTCCAGTTCGTTCAATCAATCTCTTCCTTCACCTGCCACAACACGTCTTTGAACATGGTAAACGTTTACTGCCAGAAACATCTTTTTACTTGAACTGGAATCACGCGGTTGTTTGATGTTGGACGCGTAACAATACTTCGTGCTGCAGATTCCGCATCAAGTTCAGTGGCCGGTGCTAATCGGCGTCGAACTGGGAATGAACCACTCCACGATGTTATGTCGTTCCAGGGTTTTGCGCACACACAGCGCCAGGCTGACTTCGCGCAGCAGCACACATCAGCAGCGCGACGCACAAACAATAGAAGCCTTTACGTGGGCAGCTGCTGCGTCGTCAGCTCGCCATCAGCACAGCAACCTCTCCAACAGCGCGAGGCTTGTAATCAACTGTATTTGAAAATCGACACGGACAAGCCTAAAGATTTTCGAGCCGCTCCGATGAAGTGTTACAAACCACCAAACAACAGTTGTCCGCCACTTGAAATTGCTCGTTCCCCCGCAACAAATGGATGGCGCAGCTCATTTCGGAATGACTTCGTTTTTAAACGAAACCTTGCGTCAGTGTTTTTCAACCTTTTTTGCTGCAGCGGAACCTTCCGCAAATGTTTGCGTTGCTCATGGAACCCTATGGAATTACTCAAACGTCAATAAAACTGCATAGAACTGTGGTTGAGAATTTCTTCCCTGGCAACTTTGGTCTGTTTCGGTGGCACCCCTGGCAACCACCCGCGGAACCTTGAGCTTCTCCGGAAACCCGGTTGAAAACACCGCATTACGTCACTCCAGACCTTCCGCAACAGTGCTCCGAGGCATTTGCAGGTTCCATCCGAAGACGTTTCATCCAATCACTGAAGTATTTTCATTGAGCTACTGTTGCCCTCCACCAACTTTCAGAGTTGGATGTATCTCCCTAGAGATGACAGGCACGATAAAGCAAACCACGCTTTTCCATCGGGACCAAGGCCCTTTTTACGAGCCTAGCTTTACACAAGACAGAGATCCTTCGCACAGAGCTTTCTTTCCACAACATCGTGTGACGCGGTAGCATTATATTCGACAGTTCTATTAAACTCTGCATCATGTGCACGCTGCCAAGCCACAACCAAATTTCCAACGGTAGCGCGACTATGTGTCACAATCGACCGTTGTGACGTATACATCCCGCTTAAGCATAAGTACAGTTAAACATATCCGTTGAAAATGCTGGCACTGTGTAAACAGATGCATCTTCCTTGAGTTAACTAACCGGCTTGTCGAAAGCACGTGAGAGATTCTTGACCACTTAATACAAACAGTTTGGTTAAAATCTGATGGAAATGCCAGGCAAGAACCGAATAGTCTGAATTGGCAGAGTTAGGGGTTGAGTACCTTTCCAACGCCAGTATTCAAAGTAAGTTACCCGTTACATACTGCCACGGCGGGCCCTGCAGCTGCAACATAACACCGATGGTAGAAGTTACCGAGATACAAAACTGACATACAGTGAAAACGTCCGCCCAAGACTTTGCAAACGCGCATATTAACAGACACGCGACCGCCGCAGCTCATTAGCTCCATTCGATATCAACACTCGTGTTCCGGTTTGCTTCTGTCGCCATGGCAAGATTTGAACACAACCCAAACGTTTATCAGGAAGTGCACGTCATGGCGCTGAGCAACGCATGTTGCGCCACCAGCCAACTGTTTGGGTGGATCCTGCACATGTAGGAACCTGTCCGTGCACATGTAGGTACTTGTGCACGTGATGGAGATGCTAACCTCCGCAGTTCACCAGCATGTACGCTCCTTCCAGTCAACTTCTTGCAATGCACACATTTCCAGCTTTACAAACATCAGCTGATAGCCACGCAGTTGTTATTGCAAAGACCGAAGGCCTGCACTGAAATGCTCAAACAACAGTCTTCAGCAGATGCAGATGAAATATTTCCGAGAAAACATCAAGTTTCACAAAAACATGGCGAAGGGGGTTTTGAATGAAACCAAATACAAGCATCTGGTTCTTACTTTTTCAACGTTTGTTGGAAATAACAGCAATGGTTTTTGTGGAAAGCATCTGAAGTTTTTTACAAATCTTTTACTTTTTTCAACAGTTCCCAGCTGACAAAACGATCCTGTTGTTGCTACTGCAGCTATCGCGTCTTCTCCCTCATTGTAATTGTAAGTGGTGATCAGTATTTGACATGAACGCTGCGTTGTCGGAAAAAAGATAATCTGCTCTGCATTCTGCTGGCACTGTATTCACAGACTTTCTTCCGGCTCTTGGCACAGTGCAGGAATACCTTTATTTGTGCGTAGGGTTCAGGGCGAGGCCAGCGAGACGGGACAACATGGGACAGAGTCAGGTCCTGACGACGCCACCCTGCGATTGCGTTGAAAATGGCCTCAAAAGAAAGAGTCCTGCGGTTCCGTCAAACAAAGATCAGTTAAAACGTATGTTTTGTTTCCAAACAAATGCTTACTCGCTTTAAAATAGAGGATGGCCACTTTCATCACTGACAGTGGTGCAGCAAAAATTTTGCGAAGCAGGCAGTAGAGAAGCAAGATGTGGTAACAAGATCGTGTTTTTCTGCACAGCGAGTTTCGCAGAGGTATAAAGTTTACTTTTTCGACACTAGATATTGGTGTCTCCGCACGGACGAACTTTTGCAGAATAGCTTCATACAGCACTGATCCCGAAAGAAAACCAAAAATGCTTGGAAGAATGCACATTGCATTTAGAATCGATGCGTATATGTTGCTAAGGAGTACAGCATGCCACCTTCGCTTGCACACTTCTGTAAGCACAGTTCATCTTGCTTGCTCCATCGTATCCTTGCACCGCAGCAAGTTTAAGCCAAGTCCAAGTGTGCAATCCGCCAGTGGTGGAACTAAGTGGCAGGAAACATAGAAATTCTTTCCGAGTCTCGTTGTTTTTGACGAAACGAAGAAATAAACTGAACTGTTCAATGGAACCATTATCAGATGTCTCGATCACTCACACGGAGAAGCACTTCACCTTTGCCACATATTTTGAATTTGATTGGCAAATCAACTGATCATCTTGTTTTGCGAACGCCAGCTCATGTACAAAGCATTACAGGGAGCATTCTCAAACAAGTCAATTGTAGCTTCATCAGCAGCATCGAAGCGCAGCTCTAAAAACCAGTCATCGTGATCGAGTCTATCAGTTCAAAAGCAACCGAGATCTCCATGACCACGTAGAGAAAGTTTCTGACGACCGCTGAGCTCGTCAACCTTGTTGATTACGTGACTCAGTCGAATATTGTTTTGATCTACGGTTTTTGTTCTGCTTTCGGAAACCATGTTTCTCACGTCCTCGAAAGTCTACGAAACGCATCACACTCCTTTGCGCGCAAAGCTTCTGGGTTTTGTGTGTTTGATGAGAATTAGAACCGTCTTTCGCTTTTTTCCATCTATTTCGCTGATTTTCAACAATAGTCACAAGACATTAGCGCTGCAATGACAAAACAAGATGCGAACTTAACGACCATTTGCAAAATTCCCCTTCGTGGATTTCGCTGCAGGTCAAGCATTTGAACTCCTCACGACATCGCATTCGGAAAAGTCGCTTCTGGAAGTATATGTGCACTGCGCAGGGTTCCCACACATTTTTAAAAATCATTTAATACTTTTTCAATACCTTTTCAATACTAAATTTGATAAGTTCAATACCATTACTTCTCTTCATTTTTCAAAATTCTTAATCATGAAACGCAATTTTATACATTACACAGCACTGCAGAAACAATGAAGTGCTTCACCTTCAGTAAAATTCCGCTCAGATACTTCAGATTTCTTTTCTATTTATAATTTCCATACTTTTTCAATACCTGATGTACATTTTGGCAAAATTCAATACTTTTTCAAGGTCTTGACAACCAATTTTGAAATACAATACTCTTTCAATATTTTCAATACCGCGTGGGAACCCTGGCTGCGGGGAAATCGTACGAAGATGAAGGAGTCGAGCCAAGGCCTCTGGTCCAGCGAGTTAGCAACAAAGTCGTCAGCGGCATTCACGCAGAGAACGTCTCACAAATTCTCAATGTCATTACTCTTAGTCTCTTACACACGCCAAGGGAATTCACCGAAACAATGTCGCCACCTGTAGCGCCAGATGCTCATTGCTGTTTTTCCACGTTTGGCAACTGCTATTCTGATAGAGATCAACAAAAACTTTCCGATGCTGCTAATCCTGATCTGTTTCTCCCGAAGAGGAAAACTTTTTAATTTCACCACAAACCTGTCCATCTTCTTTTCGCGGCCTAAAGCACGGAGATCAACGGATTGCCAGAATACGGAAACAGTTTCGTCAGCAGTTGGTGATCACTCACACTTCGCGCTGCTTATATTTGGCATGACTTTATTGCGAAACTCCAGGCTTTGTGACGTTTCAACTACGTAACAGTGCGCACGAGCTCTACTCCGTTACCGTGCCTGTGTGGAGCAATGAGCTGTGGTTGTGGAGGCTGCTGGTACGACAGCTTATGATCGAACAAAGCTGCTTATTTCGCAACCTCCAAACATCACAACTGCCTGATTTGATCAGAAATGTGTTGCGACGTTTGTTGGCTCCACCGTCGGACTTCCTGCAGCACACCAGATCCCGAACTATAAGTTGGTGGAAAACTCACCGAGTGGACAAAATAAACATTACTATTCCTGGTTGGATATATTACTAAGGAGTGTTTTAGCTCCTACAGCTCCCTCTGGCTGCGCTTTTTATTACTGATGTATAAATTAGTTTGAAAAGTAATTCTGAACGAGGAACTCAGTATCTTGGTGAGAGTAACTTTCATACGTTGTTCTGCGACTACGAACTTCTTGATGCGTTTCAAGTTTGAAGACATGCTTGGCGTTCCACCAACGTATTTTATCAAGTTTGCCTCAAATACAATATTGCATTAACAAGCAATTCATCAAGATCGTCTTTGTGCGCAAAGCAACAACTTTTTTCAAATAACAAAAACAAAGCAACCAGTTTGTCCAGAAGCTTTCGATGCGATACAAGGCTTGATTATAATATCTGGTTTCGCAAAAAAACGTTTCAGTCTGAGTTTTCGCTGACGACGATACCAGTTGTTGTTGCGTCATAAACGCGGTTTTACTTAACTCTCGAGCAGTGATTCTTAACCTGGGGTAAATTCACCCTTGGGGGTAAATTTCACCTTGCAAGGGGGTAAATTTCACCTTGCAAGGGGGTAAATTTACTGAAACATTAATTGCAGCAAATGTAAATCATTCTAAACTGTCAAAGTTTGTTACTTTTGTATTTTCAATAAATGAGCACCACTGAGTTCACTGGGGGTAAATCTGGTAATCTTGTTTGATAAAAGGGTAAAATACGTAAAAAAGGTTAAGAACCACTGGTCTAGAGAGTCTGAGCGTTGGTGTTTTACGGGTTGTTTCTTCTCAGAAGATCAGGCAACAATGTCCCCGCGACTGAGAAGTCTGTGATCATTCCACTGACCTGATCGGTGGATGCGACAAACGGCGCTGTTCTTTCCAAATAGAACCATTAAAGCCTTCGCAGCTTTATCATGGAACACTTAGTTCTACATATTTCAATGGGCGGTGCTACCACTAGATACTTAAAAACAAATCTAAAAGTTGACTGAAATCAAACCTGTACTTTGCCCCCTGTAGCCAGAGGGTAAGCAAAGAAAAAAATTAAGCCTTTGCATCATTGATCAGTTATGGCAGTTCGTCAGAAAGCAAATGGATACTGAAGCAGGGGCGACATCTGACTCTTCTGAATTAATTCAGACGCAGTGAACCCTGTCCGTCCCAACGCAGTGAACCGTGCCAGCCGAAGATTGCCGAGCGCAATACCCTGCAGAGCGCTCAGCATGAAACTAAACGAAACTTTTGTTTGGGAAGCAACACAAAAATGGCTGAGAAATGTTAACATTTGAATTTGCGGTTTCAGCTGAAGTTCAAGTACGCTGATATTGACAAACTACATGTACCTGCTGAGAACAAATGTACGATGGGACGTGTGAGAGTTTCAGTTCGTTTGATGACTGCGCCAGTTACTGTCGTTTACCCGCTATTGTTTCTTCTCCATTGAATCCAACCCGTCATATCTCAAGGGAGATGACGACAGACACGCTGGAGATTAGGACGGCCACAACAAACTGAGCGTTCAATGAACCCCTCGGAAGATGATTTTGGATATGTCACGATATACTTTTGTAAAACCCAAGTCGGGAGCAAGGCACTGGGAAATCACACCAACCGATCACGACATTTTAAGTCAATTTTATTCGGGGAGGCCATGACATTGCGGCGACTCAACCGAAGGAAAGAAGATTACTACCCCAGCCAAAAGTGACCAAAAGAAAAAGTGATCCGTTCAAACTTTTCTTTGGACATGACAAATGACATGATGACAATGGCATCAAAATGGGAAGAAAGACTGCGTTCCTCAAAAAGTGACTAGAAAAATAGCGCATAAGTTTGAAGTTACGCCATTTCCCCACCTGCTGATTCCATCAAAGAATGAAAAACGCTTAAATACGAAGGCAATGATTAAGTCAGTGTTTCCCAAACTTTTTCGAACCTTTACCCAAATCAAGGTAGCGATTATATCTTATTACCCTCAATAAAAACTTTTCGCATTTCATGTCGAAAATTTCTTTTCCAGTGATCTCTCATAATACAGAACAACATTGTG
>JGI24159J19872_10000959_pt1 | contig 29730 bp, 15 predicted proteins | sample Ectturendosymbi4_FD_19872 | JGI IMG/M metagenome (IMG submission 19872)
CCTTCACCATGGAAACATCAATCTCACGTAATTTATGGGGCACCTGACTAGATAACCTCTGTGTCTTTTCGGTGCCCCGGCGTTTTTTCTGTTTTATCGAGTATATCTAGGGCAATTAATTCAGTACCGCCAAATAAATCTATCTCTCTCTCTATATATATATATATATATTAAAAAGAATGGTGAATTGCTTCTTTAACTTTAGTATTGTGGGAAAATCAGGCTTCAGATGTGATGTACCTAAACAAAGATCTCAGATTGTGGCAACATATAAGCTAAGGTTAGGCCAGTCTGCAGCCCAGTGATACTAAACAAGCTGACATTCCCGAGGCCGTCTTACGTAGTGTCATTGTCTCGGGATATGCTACATTCTACCAAATCATAATTTTTTCGTAAATGTGTTATTTCTTCATTATTGATAAAGTGTCTTTGCGGGTCATAGTTTGGGTACCCTGCTCTAAATTGACGTCTTGTAAGATACTGTAATTGGAATTAATGGGAGCTGACGTGGTGGACAATTTGATAACCAGATAGTTTTGTTGTACCAGGTCTTTATGCTGATTTGTAAATGACACTTTGACAAGCAAACACGCAGCTTATCTTAAAACTGAAACTTGACAATATCTATCAAAAGTAAGCCCCTTTCAGCAAAGAATCAAATACTATAATGCAAAGCAGATCTTTTTTTTGAATAGGTAGCTTCAGCTCTCTGTTATGTATGAATCTCATAGTTAAGCCTATTTGAAAATTAAACAAAAATATTTCAAGGTGCTTGCATAAAGTAGGCAATCCTAGCAACCGCAATGGTGGTTTGCCAATGATTTTTTGGAAGATGACTAATTTGCTTTCTGTGTAATAGAATGCGTTTCGCACTAAAAGCTTCTTCGCAAGAATACCGGATTGTAACCGAACCAGAATGTTGCTGACGTCGTGACGTAAGTTGACGTCCAGGAATCGAATTTCGAAGAGTTTGTCCAGTGGCGTAGCCAGCCAAAAATTTTGGAGGAAAAACGTTAGGGGGAGGGCAAAAAAATTGAGAGGGCCAAAATGTTTGATTTTAGGCGAGTAACAGTATGTTTGTGGGATACCGCCTCAAGAAGCACAAAATGACTAGATATTCTAAAAATTTGGGGAGGCATGGCCCCCTGGCTACGCCTATGGATTTGTCAGACGCATTTTTCACAAGGACGAAATATTTTTTTCAAGGTGTTGCCAGCACTGTTTCCACCACAAGCACTATAAACCTACTAAAATCGTTTCTGTATGTTCCGTGCAGAGTGCTGAACAAGCAAGCGAAGACAGATCAAGCACTTATTACAATGTCACCGTTAGTAAGTTGAAATACAATGCGCAGTACACCTTTACCGTGACACCGTATGTCAACCGCGAGAATGATGTGTGCCCGTTGGGGTGCAGCGGCCATGGAGAAAAAGGCGAACTCAGCTTTGAAATAAGGGGTAAGTTGTGAAATGAATTTTTTCAAATGAAGATTAGTCTTTCAATGTGCAGTTTGTGAACTAGGACCGAGACAACCTGTACATACACAACCATGGCCCGTGACGCAACCCGTCGATACAACGCGTTTGCCCAGTGTTCGGTGGTTGAGCGGGATAAAAATGGTCACCATCCCATTTCCACAGCAACGAAGCACAACTGCAAATTGTACCGGTCCCAGCCGGCGCTCTTCTTTGATGCTGGTTTAGCCTATTACTGTTATCTGAGTTGAATTCAGCAAAATCATTACTTACTAGGGTTAAGCAAGAGTTTGCCGATTGCCGTGCTGAGGGTGTACTGCAGTTTGCTTTTTTTGTCCGAGAATTGTGATTCTGTAGTTAACTCCATGATATACAGTAAGATTGCCATGAAATTATGTTCCTGCTGCGTGCAGCAAAACAAGTGAATTGTGTAGTATCAAATGATTTTTCCCTACCATCTTATCAATCTGAATTCAGCAAATCACGTTTTGAAGAAATTATTTTTCCTGAAGGAAACAGACATTAAAACTATTCACTTGCATAGAAAATTTAGCTGGTTCCTACTACTATAAACAGGGCCTGATTGGCCATGAGGGACAGAGCGCAGAACCTCGAAAATTCGTATACAAAACGTTCAGGCGTCAATTTATATTGAGAAAAAACTGACAGATACAGCATAATTGCATTTGGCGAAATTTTCCACTGAACTTCGTCTATAGATCTCATAGCACGTCGAGTCCGTTCAAACAATGTAGCGTGAGACGGTCACGGCTGACCGCACATAAGCATGGTGCGCCGCGAAAGAGCACCGCAAACAGAAAGCACGTTCAAGACCTCCCTTGTATGTTGTAAGAGTAAGGCGATCGAACAGTAATAGCGTGATTTATCGCTACTTGAAGCCGTGGGTGGCTGAAAGTGTTATCTGTCTGACTTTCGAACGTCTCACCTCTTCGAGACTTAGTCTGATTGCAAAAGCGCGCAATCACAACAGGGCTGTCTGCACTGGAAATTGGGCTTGTGCGTAGCTGTTTCAATTCATATCACTGCCACGACTCAAGGTTCGGGTATTAGCTGAACCTACTTCAGTATCGTTTCTTGCAAATATCCAACTAAGTTCGTTGTCGGTTTTGTCGTAACTGTTCCTTAAACTAAAACAGATCCACGCAGCGAGGAAGGTCTTTTAAACGTCCTTATTCGTGTGTAAATTAATGCCTTGACAGTTGGCACTCTCACGAGACATACGACATTATTCTCTAGTTTTGACGATTCTTTTTGAATAATAGCTGATGATGCCTACATCGTAGGCGAAATGTAAGATCTTAAAGTGTCTGATTCTTTGTTGAGAAAGGATTTCTTTCCATGGACTAGATTTGACCATACGTTTGTATGGGTGCTCCATTTAGATTCTTAGAGCCTTGTCTCAGGGCTCCCACTAACCTTAATTGGGCATTGGCTCCAGAACTAAACCGTTCAAAAGCGTTATATATCCACAGCCTAAATTAAAATGCTGTTGCCCAAAATGAGATATAACTTGTCAAAACTAAGGGGAACCAGGATAATGTTGTTCTCAGCGCAAAATTTCTCACAGCTGCTGTCACTGCTCCGCATTAACACCGGGGCGTTTTCATGTCCAGCACTAGTGTGTCTGTAAATGATTTTTTGCGGTTTGTTGCTCAAGGTTCACATTCTTTCCAACATCAAGTGACATCTAGCGAATGGTCTGGTGAGTTGAGAACTTCTTACATGACCCGAGGCGTTTGTATTGCCAGGTTGCCGAACTGTTCTCAAAGATCCAAGATTCGCTTTGATCGTTGCCCTCAGAAAGAATTTCAGTAAACAAGGGGACGAAAACTGCGTTTGTAGCAAATCGTTTCTTACACGAAATTTCTTTCTTGGGCTGTAAATATTCGAAATACCTTTTAAAATCATTTTGCTCTGATGGAAACTTCTTATAAGCTAGCTGCGAAAAATTGTCTTATTTAATTTCATTTAAAGTACTCTGAAGCACACACGTTTTCGTTGTTTGAAACAGCAATTGGTTTCATCACTTTCGTGGAATCCATTGTTTTTAACAGGTACCACTGTTCTTTAAAAAAAAAAGAAAATGAAGACCCAATACAAAAAAGTGTTCAGAACCAGCAAAAATGTCTTTCCTTGCGTTTTTGACGTTTATTTTGTCTCCTTTCGTGTTATTTTTTCATTCTATGATGTTCTTTTATCTCCTACCATGCTTCTTTGCAGTTTTCTTCATGGTTTACCGCCAGTGATGTCATTGGCGAAATTCTTTCCCTTTTTGACAGAAAGTATTTATGGGCCTACGTATATTTCAAAAATTCACTAAAAACTGAAATCTCTTTTCAGACCATTTTATGGCAACATCATATACTGTAAGAGAAAAGTCATCATTTACCAGAAATTAACTAGCAAAATTTCGTTATTTACGGTATTCAACCTAATGAGCCAAAACACCTTCAATCTCGTTTTCACTACTTCATTGAAATGAGCTACCACACCTTTTTCCGATGCAACTACATTAAGTTTTATGAGAAAAAATTCCAACTGTCTTTGAAGACAATTGAATTTTATAAAACATTTACAAATTTTAAAGTCTTTGCAATTTTGCGTGGAAAAGTCAAAAGTACAGTCAGTCGTTTGCCAGTTAAGGATTCAACTGCTGCGTTTCTTAGCAAGGAAGCCGGTTTCTAAGAAGTTAAACGTGGTAGAATATAATGAGGATTGGAAGAAACGCAGGCTTACGATTGGCGAATACTTAGGTACTTTGTAGGCATTTTGTCTATGACGCAACAACACCCCACGAGGTCATATGATTATTTCCTGTTTCTATACAGATATAAACGCCTGCGCAAATTCCTCGAATCCAAATGAAGCATCATACTGCGTTAGAACTGCTGCTTGCCAGGATGCGTCTTCTCACAGTCCGGTACCTGCCAAATGCACATGCGGTCCTGGGTACATGGGGAACGGTGTACACGAAGACTGGGATGGAACAGGCTGCAAGAATTTTGATGCCTGTGGCAATGGAACATTATCAAAATGCACTTCCCTCGCCACATGCCGTGATGACAAGCCGCCAAGCTTGAGTTATGCTTGCATTTGTCCGTAAGTAATGCCAGCGAGATTAATTCTATTTGGAACGAAATTAGTGAAAACTCTCTCAGCGACAAGTCCTCATGACCTCCGCAATGCCCGAGCTGTTAGGGATTGCGTGCGGACTGCACCTGTAGGCAACAGCAGTAAAAAGGAAGAAAAGAGATGTTCTTGTGAAGTGCAAGTTTAATTTTAGCTCTTCAGATCGTTGATAACAATACATGCAAATGTAATTTGTCTTCGAATTAAACATCACATTTTGAGTTTGGTCTTTAGTAGTAATNCGCAACCGCTCANAACGCTTATAAACTCCTTGAAATCCACAGAAGAGAGGTCAAAAGATTACTGTGACTCTCAGATTTNTAGAATGTAAAAAAAATTGGGCACTATTTGTAAATCGCTTNGTAAAATGCCTGCGAAGTTCTTCAAAAAGTACAACTGCAAGATTTCGGTTGCTCATGCTTTCAAGCAGTTCCCCAATTTAAAATCATTACCGAAACATTTTAGAAACACTATTTCCACAAGCCTTAATCTTTTACGAAAAATCATTAAAAGCTTACGTCTGACCCGTGAAAGTTTGCGATAATCTACTTTACGAATATGACAGCAACGTCGATTGCTAGAGGCCTTGCTGCAGGTCCGAATATTTTCAACAAACGGAATTGGTCTTATAAAGAAGTCATTGGGGTTGGCACCAAACAAAGCTGCACTCTTGCTTTGAAAGATCGTAAGCTGTAACATTATCCAATTCATCCTTCATTACCCATAATGGTTTGGTCGAATCTAGTCGGGCTGGTTACAGCAAAGCTGTTTCATTGTTTCGTTGGTGTAAGCGTTTGCACAATCCAACTTTTCGTACTGGTGTATCCAAAGTAAAAAACTGGTTAAAGACAAGTGTCAGAGTTCGTTGCATTGTTTCATCTACAGCAGTTCTAGTCAATTCATGCAAACTGGCTAATGACTGCACGCTTCTGTTTAGTGAAGGATATTTTGGTGATGGCTTTCAAAACGGGGCCGGTTGTATACGCAAGTCAACCGTTATCATTTCTATTGTGGTACCTGCCTCCTTCCTATTCATTTGCATGATCACATGGGCAATATGGAAATGTAGAATACTTAAGCGCAGGTAAGGCAAATTGACAATAAAAAAACATTTATAGAACAAAAGCAAATTTACAACTTTTCGGTTATACGTGACTCTGCATTGACTTTATCTTCGGGAGATAGTTGGGTTAACTGCAGTTTACATGTAATCAGTATATTTTTAAGAAGCGGTTTTTTTTTTCACTTGTATTTGCCAGATCGTTGGACATAAAATTGTCCAAGTTTGTGTCAATGAAGAGTAGCACCTACACGTCCCCTTTTGTCAACCAAAATGGCCACCCAGTTTACAACTTTGCTCAGAGGGAACTGTATGACACCGGGCCTGTTTTCGGAGACAGGTGGGAGCTCAACAGATCGGATCTGCAACTGCAAGGTAATCTTAAATAATTCTTTTGCAATTTGTTTGATCATAGTGGGGAGTACCGAGTACAAATCTGATCTATATGGCTATCCTCTAAGCAAAAACAATTGAAAGTTTTGTTTTCGTGCTAGCAGGGATTTTAGTAAAAAGAAAGGTTTCTAATTTTAGCGTGTGTGGTGAGTTCACCAATCAGGCAGGCCAGCAAGACAACCAGTTCACGATCTAAATAGAATACAAAGACCAACTCCGATTGGAATATGGACAAAACACACATTTAGACTTAAAAAACATTTAACATGTGGACTTGCGCTCACAGGCAAGCTCGAAACGTACCGGTATTTAGCTCATGGTTTTAAACAGGTTGTACTCCCGTAATCCATTGCTAATTTAATTCTCAGTGACATATCTTTCGACACCTTGAGTTTCCGCGGATCCTAGTCTAAGAATCAATGCAATAGCCCAATTTTAAAAGCGCCCTACAGAAGCTTAATTCATTTTGTAAAGAAATTTATTTGCCTCACGTGATGTTGTAGTATCCGCAGGGCAAGCTCATCTTATGGTACAAGCATAAGCGCATGAGCAGTTGTTTGTTAACAGAGTCATTTTATCGGAGGATGATCTAATCGTTTCAAAGACCTTATTTGACCAAAAGGTAGAACAGCTTTAATTAGTGAAAAAACAGTGATGGGCTGTTGCTACTTCCACGACATGCGCCTAAGGCACCCTAGACGAGTTACGCGTTTCTCGTCTTCAATCTTTTATTTTTGTGTATTGAAAAAAAGCGTGTTCACCATGCAATGAAATCACGCTTAATCGCCAGTAAACTATATTTTGCCCGTAATCACAAGCAAAAAGCATTTTATTGTCAAACTTTTGTAAAACATAGGACATATAAGTTTGAGCTGCCTGTATGGCTCCCAAGCGGAAGATAACGTAAAACGCATTCCTTTGACAAGTTTATGCAACTGTATAGGCTACAGCTTTTTGAAACACAAACAAAATATAATCTTTGCGAAAGATCTTATCTAGCTTCATTCCCTCTGTGGGTTTGCTAAAAGACGTTCTTTCGTCGGAAGAGACTGTTTTTTTAAGTGTGTATTGAGTGTCGTGATGTAATTGCGACATTAACCACAACATCACTACTTCACTTCGCTTTAATGAACCACAATGTTACATCTGTAGAACCACATGGTGAATTGACTGCAAGCAACGAATTCTAGATACAAGTAAAGAAACATTTCATCTCACAATCTGCACTTGTAGCGATTTGGACGAAACCCGTGCTTACTGCGAAATCACAAAACCGCGGTCCCAATCAGCACGTTCGCGTCGCAATCAATTGCAAACACGTGTAAAACTTCATCACATGTAACTAGCCGTCAACAAGCAATCACGATATCACGAAATTGAGATACCAATAAAGTAATAGCTTGAATCAATTCAGTCCTTCAATCAATACCCGAAAAAACACTTGGGTTATTCTCCGCTTTACTAATATCGAGCGGGACAGTGGCGCTTTAAGACGTTGTACATTTACCTTTTTTAAAAAAACAAAACGTGTGCGACGGTGTCAAACAGCAGCAATAATATTTTTTCACCTCTAAATGTAACGTAAAAGCAGGCGCAGCTGAGAAACGTGAGACCAAACAAGCAGACAGGCGATTGCGTTCCTGCCGCAAACGAATCACGCCGAACTGCGCCTTTTTTGTTGTTAAGCTGCTTGTATCTTACATAATAACAGCGTAAAAAGGCAGAATTAGGCTGCTTAACCATGCATTTGAGGTTGTGGATGCCGTACCTGGTGGTGATAATCTCTAACCACAAGCTGTTTATAAAAAACAAGCGATAAGGACTAGAAAGATCACTTGTTTGCATTGCTGTGCCAAAATGCGAAAACAGTTCAATAAATTTGGTTAGTTTTTCATTCTCGCAATGGCTAATTCCGGCAAAAAACAATTTGCTAGAACAAATTATATTCACTTTTTCTTGTGCACTCAGCAGTTGAACCACACTTTCCAAAGGTCTTAACTGGAATATTTGTTTGCTGTGACCTTGAATCTGTATAACCTATGTGGCCATTAAAGCGTTGCTGAACCGCTCCACGCCGATAAAATGCGCTGGGAGCGAACCAAATGAATGCGGTCCATTTAAGATGGAGAGGTTCTGAACAGCCTTTAATCCATTGTGACCAAAAATAGAAACTCATGAGTAACTTCGTTTTTTCCTCAACTCTTTTACCGACCAGCTAAAATCGAGTTGCAAAACCATCATGTCTTTCTAACAAATAATGTCGTGGTTTTTAGATCGTTCTTAAATTTCGTTGCACGGTACAACAAAAAAAGTTTTGGGGTGTCATTAAATTTATATGTAGTGTCAATCGCATTCTTAAATCATGGTTCAGGGCGTTAGGTAAGCTCAGCCTAGGACTTAAATGACTGCTCTTTTGACGACTTACAGAGGGTTTTGTTGGAACTATACCGCAAACATTACTTTTGTCAATTGTTCAAGTTCCAGCAGTACGTCTGATAGCATGTTAGCATGTGATAAGAAGTAACGCCTGTCACAAAAACTTTAAGTGAAGGGAATGCTCTTTTGATGAAATGAGATTGGTTTTGAATAAAGGCAAACCGAGATCGACGTGCGTTTCAAAGTTATATTAAAAAGTCACCAACGAAACAAGTGTACCGGACCCTGAAACGAAATTAACCATACCTACATATCAACAGTCCCAGGTTTTTTAAACCGAATTGTTTTGAAATGACCGAAACAATCACTCAAGTCGGTAATAATCTCCGATAATATAGACTAGTGAATACTGTTACGGCGAGTTTTAATACCATTATGGGACAAATGACCGAAATGTCTCAGCGCCAACAGACCGATGTTGAAGAGGCTGCAAGCATATTTCAAGTTATTAAAGTGGTATCCAAAATGTATCAAAAGGGATAGATTTGAACTGCTGTAACAAGTTTCGCATTGGCTTAATTGTGCATATTGCAAGTTCATCCAACACTGCATTGAAGCTAACTACTAAACTTGCACATGCTGCCAGTCGTCACAAACCCTGCCAGTTGCCATGCCCAATCTCAGTCTTAGTCTCGCGGTGTAAACGATGAGTACGACTGCTAGCCTTGAAGAACGATAATACGCCATGTCACTGTGATTAGTTACGCGTGAGCATAGAGTTCAGACAAAGTGTTGCGCAGTAATCGAGTTCGCTGCTCTTTGCCTTCCTGCGGGAGTCCTAAGCACATATGACAAACAGTCAGACTGGCAACAGGTTCCATCAAGGTTTTTGTTATTCCACTGGTTTCCCGACCACCGTCGAAACGGATCTCGTTCTGGGAAGTTTTTTGCCTGTGGCTGATTGTGTGATAAACAGTTGTTTGTGCTTTCGGAAATGCTAACGTGGCCAGAATATCCGCAACTACTTTTAAATTCCGGTAATTTGTGGATGGCGTTTTGCAGGGGCGTAGCCAAACATTTTCATTTGGGGGTACTTGGGAGCCTGTTTTGCAGGAACGGCAGCAGTCAGTAGCCATTGCAGGACTTTATAAAAAAAGACCCCTTCTGCCTTCAAAAAGATGACTTCACTTTAATGTACGTCACATCATTACAAACTTTAATCAGGCTCTACTGGCGCTAAAAACATAAAAACACGTTAAAAACTTGCCAACGTTTCGACGACTGTCGAAACGTTGGCAAGTTTTTAGCGTGTTTTTATGTTTTTTAGCGCCAGTAGAGCCTGATTAAAGTTTGTTTATCGAAGTCCTGGCGTCTCCGAAGTAGAAAGATGTCACATCATTACGTTTCGCCTTAGTCACCTCATTAATATCCCTAGAAAGGTTGCGCTGAAAAGCATTTGGTAAACTTTTACGCTACGTTTCACCTCACTTAAAGATGCCGACGAATCGCAACCTTCGTGAAAGCGTACCTGCGCTTCTATCGATATCGGTTTTACCAGACAGAAACATGCGTTGAAGGATCATGTTCAGGAGATTAAAATCATCAGTCACAAAATGTTGTGACGGCAGTCTTGTTTGTAGATGTATGATGCGCTAATGAAAGGACACCGCACAAAAGAAAGCAGAACGAAAGAAAGTTACGTACGTAACATGATGCAACCTATGTGCCTTCTGTTTTGCCTACGGTGCAGCGTGAGGTGTCTACTGTATTCGCAATCATTAAACGAAAAGGAGAACTCGGTAAACTGAAGAATCTTACTGTCACTCCTATAAGTGTGTTATTAATCATGCAAACATGCGAAAAGCAACAAATCATTTTAACAACCGGTTTCCTCTAATGCTTTTCAATCCTCCTGTTGCTGTGTCGCGAATTCGTCGACAAGCATATCCATATTCAGGCAATTAGCCATATGCTGTTCAACAGACAGAATCGCGAGATTGCTGAGTCTTCGCGAAGACATGAGACTTCACAAGTAGACGTCTAAACGACACGCAGTTTGGTGACGCTCCGCTCTGTCTGCGCAGTGGTAATAGCAGTTACGGTGCAAATTGAAAACCATCTTGCTTTCGAGTTATCGTCACCAACACAACTCCTAGGGTAAGAACTACTCAGCTTAGGTTATTCCGGTAAGTCAGGTTTGAAAAATGAAATATCTTAAAAGGTCTGCTCTTCCGAAACCCCTGCACCGTCAGCCAGGGCCTTCGAGAGTAACTATACCTGGGGGTACGAAGACCGATACTGGGCCCCCTAGCTTCTGGATTTCTTGTTGAAACTTGTATAGCTTGTTTCTATAGTAATTAGAATATAGATAAAACAGCTACCATGTCAAGATTTAGAAATATATTAAGCATGACATTGGCAACTACCTTGTACACTCGTAATTTTGGGCTTGATTACAGAAAAACTTAGGCCTCGTAGTTTCATCCTCCCGAGCCCCAGAACCTCTCGGGTCCGGGTACGATGTACCTCCCGTACCCCTCTCTCGTAGGCCCTGCCGTTAGCGTTGTCGTGACAACTCATTGCAGAAGCTAACGGCATTTCATATCGTTGTTTTTCACACAAGATTTCATCACCGTCTAAGATGGATTTATGTTTCAGAAACATCCTGATTTCAGCGATGGTACAACTGTAATAAGAAAACTGCTATCTTGGTAACACACATGTCAAAGATCTCGCAAACTTATTTCATAGGTATTAAGTGCGATACAGCCGCAGTCGTTGAAATTCATATCCATTCACTTGAACGCATAGAGTTGGGTTGTTGGTTCGAACCCGAGACGTTACTCCAAGTTTCGAAACGTTCGAGTAGAGCTGGGAATTTTGACGCCAATCGTGGGATGCTGCATGACTGCAAGTGGCCTTTGTTAAAAAGGTTTGCAATAATTTAGTTTCAAATAGTTTCAAAGAACTGCCATGACGGCACGCAAAAAGTTTGGGAGGCCACGGGGGACTAGGCATAGTTTGGGGGGAGCATTACCCCTGACCCCCAGCTCCGCCCATGGAAATTTGCTTGCACGAACGCAACCTCGTATGTCAAAGTTTTCATTTCTTGTTGCTTTTATTGTCTGCAGCGATACAAACTGAATCCTTACCATTGTTTGGTAGATTGTTACAATTGCACCAACGCCACACATTTCGCGGTCACTTTATCGCAATGAGTTGCGATGTTCGTCGCAAAATTCATCGATGCTTCACAGTTCGCCACACTGCGCACTGTCGAACAGAGAACTGAGGTTTGGAGAGCACTGCTCGGCCGTGAAAACTGGGTTCACGTTCAGCCAGGGACGCCGGAACGTCGGTAGGGCAGAGGGGCAGAAAAAAAGTTGAGGGCAAGGAAACTTATGAAAAATGAACAAAACGTCACCAATTATCAGGCCCGTAGGCTAACTAGAAGGGGCGCAAAGGGCTTAGTCTCCCTTGAAAAATTTTTTGCCCCTCCCTGGAAAAATGTGTTGGACATAGTTTAAAAAATGGCCCCTATCAGTAAACTCTTCGCCTCCCCTAGTGTCCCAATCTGTTTAGGGCCTGCCAATTATGCTTGCTACAGTTCAACAATAACATTGACTTCAAAAATAATAAAACAAACTATAGACAACTTGCTTCTATTCGATCTTGATAAATCATAAACTTTCCTATAAAAAGACACCTTTGCCCCGTTGTCCCTCCTTTGAAAGGTCAGGGATTCAATGCCACTGCTCTCCGACGTCCCTCCTTGCCGCGCTATCAGCAATCACTGTCTCGCTACATTACCTGCCAAGATGTCTGCGTTCATGAGTCACATGCGACAAAACGCCTATTATCGTAACTTCAAGTGAACATTTGAAGATTTGTTGCCATGTTATTATTACACGATAAATACCAACAGTAAAACAATCCGCTCGCACGTTTGGCTGGCAACTTGCCTCTGCAGGCAGTAGCGTAGCCAGCCCAAAAATTTGGGGGTGCCAAAAATTTGGTGGGGGCCAAAATATTTGATTTTAGGCGAATAACGTTATTTTGTTTGTGATACCGCCTCTCAAAACACAAATGATTATATGTTCTAAAAACCTCTGGGGGGACATAGCCCCCTAGGCCCCTTTGGCTACGCCTATGCCTGCAGGCAAAGGAGCGGACATGAGTGAACTGCAAGCTCAGCACTGCATGACACCAGACAGTGAACCTGGCCCTTGCGCAGTGTGAGTGTCGTACCTACAAATAAACTGTTATTGAAAGAACTAAAATCAATTAACCGGAATTGAGCTGATGACGTCAAGTTATCTAAAAACTTTTAGTTCTTAGTCCCAATTTCCAGGGAGGGGCAAATGCCCGTTTTGACCCCGGGGCAGATCCAGCCAATAGGGTTAAGGAGGCGATTTCAGTAATATTTGTCAGTCAAGTCTCATTACGAGTTCACTACTTTAAGATGAAGTATACTTCACAACACTTCTGTGACAAAACAATGGATTTAGGGGGGAGCAATCGCCTCAATCGCCCCTCCAGGATTCGTCCCTGTTTTGACGCCCTTGCGGATGCTCATGGCTTTGACGTACCACGAGTTCAAAACTGTTTGCTTGAGTTCAGTGTAAAAGCACACCCATAGCCATAATAGTCATTCTTTACGGATTTACATGTTTACCAACAATGTTGACCTCAAAACTATTAGCAGAAATTATAGAAAACCATCCTGAATTTTTGGTGTGCGCGAATAGCTGCAATGAATTCGTTTCAAAGTGATCTTGATAAATCATGAAATTATTTATGATACTGGTATGTAAGGCACCTGTGCCCCCGTTTCCCCCCCTTTCAAAGGGCTGTGGGTGCAGTGCCCCCGTAATGCACCCCCGTTCCGGCGTCCCTGCGTTCAGCCGAAAAGTACAACCGTCAAACACTACGTACTGAAAATTTCCAGGCGAACGAAGTGTTTTTATTGATTGCCTGACTAGAAATTTGCAGCCTTGCTGTTTTAATTCTTGCAGTCAGCTGCTATGAACCTTTTGCGCAGTGCTGCTTGAATTCAACGTTTTTTCAATAACAAGCGATTGCAGTCAAAAACACAAAACAATGGCTTGCCTGGGAAAATATAATCTCAAAGCACTGACAGTTCAGATGGGAAGATGATCTACCGTTTGTTTTCTGTACCAGGGTACTAAACACCAGTACTGCTATAGACAAACCAGGAGTTGTGGATTGTTCTATTTACATTAAGTGAATTTAAGGTTGCTTCCCTAAGAAAACTTTAATTCCTATGTACTAAAATTTGGTAAACAAACATTTTTTTGTCCAAATTAGTTTATGAAACCGATAAAACTAGAAGTAAATTTCCCCTCTAAAAGTATCGTCAATCATTATTTACACTCACATTACACGTATATTAACCAAAAAGCACATGAAAGTACTTCATTGCAACCGCGTCCGGATTACTAGCAAAGTTCTGGAGGCTGTGATACCTTTTCTTGAGTGTGTCGCCGTAATCCGTTCAAGTTAACTGGTCTTGCACAAACCTGCACCCTCTAAATCGGAAAATTGGTATGGACAGCAGGAGAGGATCGTTCAAAGGGGGCCAGTTGTTGGTCTGGACGAGCTGCATTTTCATGTCGTTAAGTCTCGTTGCCATGCTGGATACACAAAAATTCGCCCTGCTTTAATACAAATAGGGTCCCAAACAGGTCCGTAACCAGCTTGGGACGCCAGGAGAGGCGAAGTGTTCTCCAAGAGGGGTCCAAATTGTATGAACTATGTCCAATAGTTTTAAATTATGTCCAGCACATTTTTCCAGGGGGGGCGAAAAATTTTGTAGGGGGACTTTGCCCCCCTGCGTCTCCCTTGGTTACGGGCCTGGTCTCAGATGTTTTGCTATGTACTTTCTTAAATGTTCTTCGGGAAACATTCTTTCTTACCTTCATTACATACGTATCAAAAGCCTCGTTTCTCTTTGATTTTTGTTTTTGCTGGCGCGAAATGTTTCATTTCGCGGAACTCAGGAACTAGTGCTTTCAGGATGTATTTTTTTAATTTTGACACTTCATAAGATAAAAAGTGAAAATGCCACACTCTGATTTGGTGAAACAAGTCCACAGACGTTTTCAATAAACAAATTTAAGTGGCCCAAACCAAATCCATTTAAATCATTCCCATGCTTTTCCCCAAACAAGTGGTGTATATTTGCTGAGATGCTGTAAAAACTTTTATCTTTTTTACTTGCTTAGTAGAAAAAACAGTGTTGGTTAATCTGTTGCTATTATTGACAATGTATGCGACACTACACGTTGCCCAGATCAAAGCTGTATTTCACCCGAATATCATGCTCGGAAAGCACATCTTCCTACGGTGAAGTATGCGACGCTAACTCATAAATTAGTCTCTCATACTCCAAGATTGCTCTGTTGCAGTTATCCGAACAAGTAAAATAGAAGCTGATTTTCTTTGAATCTAGGCCTGGCCTAGATCCGTCACTGCACGTAAGCTGACTTTGATGACCCCCGGGTCTTTTCGTTGGCCATGTAAAATAAACAAGCATTGTCTGTCTGTCTGCACTATTGTTTGTTTCTTCTATAGGACGTCTTTTTCTCGCATGGTTCGATTTTAAAAGGAATCTTACTTAGGCTTACCGTATGAGAGTCATGTGACGCAACAGCGCGTGAAAATCGTCTGTGACTTAACAGGGCAGGAGACTTTAATTTGACAGCCAACTAGCCACACTGCGGAACTACAGTGCAAGTCTGCATTTCACTGGTTTGCTTGCTCTGGAAGCCGGATGGGTGAACGTGGTTGAGATCCCCAATGCAACGAAGATTCGCTGTGATGAGACAGAGAATATTTTGCTGCGAGTTAAAAAGATTAGTAAGAGGAGTGCAGAATTACTAAATATGTGCAAATCTAGCGTATTTCTGCCTTCACGTTGCGATTACCACGCAGACGATGGCCGCTGTTGCGATTGTAAGCGCATTGTGACGTTTAAATGTTTATGGCACAAGTATGGCGAGATGGTTGCAACAGAGCTAGAAAGTTTCTGGTGTTCAACCACTAAAAGTTGCCAGAAACTTAGTACAAAAGCCTTGTCTGTTCTAGTGCCCTTTGCAATAACATATTTGGGAGAATCTGGATTTTCCTCTCTACTTCATTTGCAAAACAAGTATCGGAACCATTTGAACCCCTCGAAAGATTTGAGCGTTGCTCTGGGTCAGTGGCGTACGCAGAACATTTTCATGGGGGGAGTTCATTCAGTGGCGTATGGTGTCATTTGTATTTGGTGTGCGTTGTTTGTGACGTCATAATTTGACGTCACATTCATGTTTTCCAAACCAAGGTTTTGGCAAAGCCGTAGCAGACAAAATAAAGACAATTGTTTTGGATAAAGTGAACTATCGCGGAACACAAGCTTAAACATGCGTAGTGGGCGAAAGGTCTGCAAAAAGTGGTGAGATGGTTTCTGGATGCAGACGATAATCCAGATTCCCACCAACACCTAATTATTACTTTTTGACCCATTTACAATTTTCCTTGGAATTTGCATGCAAATTCATTCCGTGGTGTTTGCATTAGGTCGACAAATTAACAAGCAAAAAGTATGCGAAAACAATTAATCCCCTTTGCGCAGGTAATCACGTTTTTGTAAAATATCAAGCTCAAGGGGGGGGTAACCCCAGCCCCTTGCGTCCGCCCTTGCTCGGGGTAGTTGTGTGTTAAGGTACGAGCGAATAATTTCAGAGAAGCACCAACAAAAAAGTTACTAGGTTTGTTGTTAATGAGCAGTAAGGTATGAAGGTTAAGCAGTACGACCGAATATTTTCGGTTTTGTTGTCAGAACGCCTACGTGTTACGCGTAGTAATTTAAAAATGAAGTTTCTGCAAATTTGGACTGTTTTTGTGATTTCTACCTTTGTCGTTTTAAAACGAGGGGTTGGAACGCCATATTATTTTTATGAAAGTGGCACCAGCTTCAAAAAAGGTTATGAACCTATGACCCAAGAGAAACCGCACAGTGCTATAAATGTAGGGTACTGTATGTCGTTTTTTGGGTTTTCGTTATGAACTGTGAAAATCAGGAGTTAATCTGATAAAACTTCCATGAATTACCAAATTTCAACAACATCATAAACAGCAAANGGAGCGGAATTGTTGGTAGAAAATTAGTAGGCTACTACCCGCCATACCTTGCGGATTTTTTTTGGCCCGCGACTAGGGAAAGGTTGCCGACCCCTGGTCTAAAGCAAGTGAGAGGCACCGAAAAGAATTTGGGAGTGTATTGCCCGCAAATGCCCCCGCGGTTGCAGACGTGAGCTTTAACTTCTGCAGCTTTGGGGAATTAACGGTGTGCGGTAGCAACCCTTACAGAACCGTCGTCAGAAAGCCATCAACAGGGGGGCTTTACGTTTGTGCAGGGGGCCTTTACGTTCGTGCAGGGGGGGCTTGATGTTCAAATTCGACAAAAATTCCACTAATTTATAGTGTTTCATATTTCAATTTGGGAGGTCTTGGAGCTGTGTTTGGGGGGATATGCCCTCCAAAGCCCCCCCACGTGGCGACGGGACTGCACCCTTATACTCCAAATTTGAGCAAACGGTAGTATAGCTCTCCGCTGTTCCCAAAAAACTAGTTTCGTAGCATAATGTTGAGTTGGAGAAGAACAACACGTACGAAAAGTTTGATTCTGCTAGTTGAATGCGTATTTCTCTTGAATAAAACATGTATTAGTGATCACGATTCAACCAGAAAACGCACTGGTCTTTTTTAACTTTTCTCATTGCATGTACTAGACGAAGACAGAGAAGTCTGCGAACTTCATGGGAGGTGTGGCACAAGCGGAAAAACACACGCATGCATGTTGAGCACTTGTTTTTAGAGTGGCTCATTTCTTTGTTTTGTTAATGGGCGAGAAAAAAGCAGGACATGTCGCGTGTACCCTACAGCAAGACCATATTCGCAGAATTTTAAACACAAGGGTGTTATTAGTTGGTATCGTTGCGACATACAGTAAGTCTGCCGCACTTGACGAAAAAAATAATACATTTCATCCTTGTTCTTGAAACACTTCCCGAAAACTTCATTCGCTTTTCTTTTCGAAAAGTTTCTGCGGCAGACATGTTTTATTTTCTGACGTTTAACTGCAAGTAGATATGCAGCGTTGGTGAACAGAACTGACCTGTTTTATTCTGCGGCAGCAGTTGCACCATGCCAGGAACGCGCGTTTGTGCAACGAGCCAGCAACCAAAGCCATCTGGGTTTGGTCTTAAGTGTAAATCTTCGTGATGCGCTGGTGTTAAGGAAAGTTATCTACCTTCGACGGCGATTTTATCTTTTGTTTCGGAAAAACTGCTCAGGGCGTTGAATCACGTTTTTAGCAGCAACCACGGACTTGCTGATCACTCGCTTGCTGATAAGGTCTCTCTCTTAATGTGTTGCCCGTGCCTTTGCCATGTCTGTTTTCGTGTGTATCTTTCAAGAATGCAAGTCAGCGTAAACATCGATCTATAATCTACACGCGCTTGTTCAACGAAAAAAACTGATTGGTGGAAAGTATAAGGACTTAGGCATTGCCCTCCTTTTTCTCAGGTTTGCGCCTAATTTCAACACCAATTTTTGGTCTGAAATACGTGAAGGTGTCCTTTTGTGGCTAAATAGATGATAACTCCTTATTGTTGACTTCGGCAGCGACAATGATTTGTAAACTTGACATGCACCAAAAATTTGCCAAAGATAGTTTAAATACTTTCAGATAAGGCACTTATACCACGTAAAATCTTCCCGTAGGAAATATGCCATGAAACTTGTTCAGTTTGTTTGAACGTCATCCTGAAGGTTACACTTATTACATCGGGCGCAAACAGCCATAGACTGAGACAGCTGCAAATAAAATGTAAGTTGAACGCATTCGTGCTGCCTAAGGTGAGAATCATTGAGGTTACTATGCAGACCAGTTGTTTCGTCCTAAGGAAGATTGGCATGTACCGATTTATGAAATGTTATACAAAAAGTTTTTAGGTTGTGAGTTCGTGTTAAACAAATCGCTTCAATCTTGTTCATTGCTGTGTGGCAATTTGGTGCGTTTGAAGTTGCCGTGTTTCCGCTGTCAGTCATCAACAAATTGCTTTCTGCCTACGAATAATTTACAGCACCATTGACGTTAAATTTCGGGCTACATCGATTCGCGTTCAATGCCAAGCCATGAATTACCAGAGACCAAAACCGCAGATGATTGAATGCCTTGTAATTAAGTGAAGTGCGGTGGTCGCAAACGCTGCTATAGATTTTTTATAGGACCTTGTAAGTCATTACTAAGAACTTTGCATTGAGGCATTCAAAGATCAATCGATCTAACTACCAAGGTATTCTCGCCAAAAGCAATGTTTTACATACTTACCCAAGGAAAAAACTGGCACCACACTAGTGGAATAATTATTTCCAATTCCATAGAGTTATAAAATGTCCTTCCAGGTATCTAACAGAACATATTGCTGTTTCAATTACAAGTTTTGTCGCATAGGACAGAGACCGAAGTTAACGGTTTTAAACCTTTTGTTATTTCCAGGAATCCAGTTGATCTCAACAGTTTCTATCTCTTCATTCACAGGTTTGCCATGACAAATGTATCAGGAAATGTACTGTAGATGGTGGACCGCATGGCGGGAGGCAACATCGTGTTCCTTTGTCACAGCCAGACATTTCACTTAATTTTCAAAAATGAAAACTCCTCCAGCACAGACCTGTGCATTTAAAAACAACGAAATGCAGGTTCTGGCGTTTTTCAAAATTCCGCGGTGTTGAATGACAACACCTGGAACAAATTTTGTATACAAACAGAACATTACAAGCTTTGCAATGAAAACTCAGCTATTCTTCCTAAGGGAAAGTACTGAACAGCAAGATTTCTGGCTGTTGTCAAGCAATTACCGAACGTTGAAATGACTCACGCGGCGGGTCTAGTCTGCTTCTCCTCAATAATGTTTTGAATGAGCTGCCAAACCAATGGGTGTGCTACCATATGAATATGTCAAAACGTTTTTGCCGCCGACAGGCAAAGTTGGCTTTAACTAGCTTCTTGTTGAAACACTTCAAGTGTACTTTACTCGCTCCTGGCAATCCCCCCCTAACAAGATATATACAAAGCTTATTCAGATTTTGAGAATGCTGCTCGACAGACCACATGAAAAAACTAAGCTACTCGAAGGCTTACCTCGAAACGGTTATTTTCGTATGCCTACATCCAGTGACGGATTTACGCATAGACCAAATAGGCCATGGCCTAGGGCCCCGCACTTTTGGGGGCCCCACGCAACTCTTTCCTATGACGAGTTTGACGGCTCAGTATTAACTTAAAATTTGCGAAACTGCGCAGAGGCATAACTTCATAATTTACCTTGAAACGAGCGGAAATGCAAATGTGTACTCTAGACTTTTATCAGTACAGTAATAACACGACAATAGTGTGCATGTGGGCGTAAGAGAGATGCTGGCCGTCTGTATGAAAGCGGTTACAAAAAATAATGAAAAAGAAAAAACGGCACATACTTGATGTACAATTTTTCACTGACAAAAAGCTCGCAACAACGCAAGACCGCCAGACACTACAAAACTCCAATGAAAAGCAATATTGTCAGTATCGGATCCTATGTTTGGTTGATTTTAACTAGATTTCGAGCAAACAGAGATTGGCTGTTGAAGCTCTATATCAGGGGCATGAGCATCGGAAAGATTTTTTCCAGCCACTAAGATATTTTTCCAAAATTTTTCTAGGAGGGCCAAAAGCGGAGAAATTTGTTTTTTTGCCACTCGAAACTAAGAAAACAACGTTTTTTGATGAAATTTTCAAAATACTGGGGTGAGAAGGGCCCCCTTTCCCCCCTTCCGACGCCCATGATGAGGGTCTCCAAAAGTTTTGTCCGACGGCCACATAAGCTATTACACAACAGTCCGAAGGCCGGACATCTTACGTAATGTGATTGTTTCGGGATATGTTACATTTTGCCAAATCAAGAAATTCTTCGTAAATGTTTTGTTTTCATTATTGTCATAATCTCTTCGTGGGCCGGATGAACCCTGATCTGAGGCAATCGTACAACCAAAGTCGGCACCACAAAATATGGGTTTTTGAGGGGGCACTACACATACGAGGGGCACACTTTCCCGCTTTTCAGACAAACGGCCCAATAGCTCACACCTGCATGGGGCCCCAAAAACTAAGATGGCCTAGGGCCCCGCGCTGCCTAAATCCGTCCCTGCCTGCATCACGCCTCAAGTACATTTGCCACATGCAGGCAAACTACACCTGAGCAGGGTTTTAAGAACTAAATCTCAAGTGCCAAATTTTATATTTTCAAGTCTTTCGCAACATGGTAGAGGAAAATTGAATGTACCAATAGGTACAGGAAATTTGTAGGGGGAACGTTTATCGCATGTACGTTTTTCGGGCAAGCTTGGGGAAATTTGGGTAAAATATCCTTTGCACCCCCCAAAAATCGCCTACCCCTGCTCCTGTGCTCTGAACGCAGTTCACTTTTAATTGATTTTTTTAAAGGTTAATGTTATGTTCCAGTTGCCGTCGTAACCATGCGAACAGTTATAATCACTTCAGATCCACGCACTGCACATAGCATATACGGCAAACTTGAAAAGATGAAAATGAAAAGTTGAGCGACTTTTATTACAGTGTTATCACAATTAATAATACGTTTCCGTTTGAGGATTAATTTTTCAACTGATGACGCAATTGCTTGCGCAGGCGTCATCGGAAGAGGAAATTTTGGAGTGGTGCACAAAGCAATATTAACCAAAGACGGACACCAAAAAGTGGTCGCGGTTAAGTCCTTGACAGGTAATGAATATTGTGGAGCAGTCTAACACGTGTCCACCAAGCAGTAGTAAAGTAACCGCTTTTAACTGTTTTTTAACAAGCACGAAAACTTTAGCATTACAATCGAAACACAACGGCGTCATGTTTAGACCTGTTTTTGACGTCAGTCGCCCAAATTTCAAAATATTTCTGTTTAAAATTCGCTAATGCTTTTTGTCTTCGCACAGGGGCGTATTCGTCTGTTCACCGAGAAGAAATTCTCGCTGAGATGGCCCTTCTTATTTCCTTGGGAAATCACGACAACGTGCTTGGTCTGATAGGGGTTTGCACTTCACAGTTTTTTCCGCAAGATGAAGAATGGTCCCCTCTTTTGGTCACGGAGTACATGCCTTACGGAGACCTCTTGCACTTTCTTTGGGAATCACGCGAGGTAAATTTTTGAGCTGCAGCTTTTCGGTTCCATCCAGATTTTAGCGCTGACGACTACAACATTCAACTGATTGGGTTTATGTATTCTGTTCTTTGTGGCAAGGCTGTAGTAAAGAGCTGGGTCTGGGAAAAAGAATTACGTATTTTTATTTTGCAGTGCATTACCCATCGCAATGATATGTCAATGAGGTAATGAGTGAGCAGAGACTCAGGCATAACCACTCAAGATACTTGTAGAGAACTTATTTTTAATCAGTATAACTCCATGTTGTGACAGAGATGATGCAATGGCAATGATTTGTAGAAGTATGTGTAGGAATATCTTTGAAATACGTCCTGGTCTGAGCAATTTAAGTCTTTGCCGATAACAAATTCCTTTCGTTGCTATGTTAGTTTCGATGCTAGTCCAAGCAAAAATATGTTTTTGCAAAACATCTGGTTTTCTGTAACACCCTTTGTTGTTTCGATCAAAGCATTCGGATTAAATCAATGTTACGTTTTAACAGAGCCTGTATTTGTTGAGATTAAGCAGAACCACCGACTGCCGTACAGCACGACGTCACTTACGTTGAGCGTTAAGCAGGTTTTTCGACATACAACTGACTTTGGAAAAACAAAGTGGTCAACCAGACACTTGCATCTCCGTCTCCATGCCCCGCTCGAAGATTAAAATATTGAATAAAGAACATGTCAAATAGGTTTTTCCCACTTTGTCATGCGTCTAACCGCCTGTTTAAACGCTGTGTAATGTTTGGCGATCCTGTTTCCATCGGCGTTTTTTGTAGGAATCGAAGCGTCAGTTGGACCCGGCTTACAATTTCAGTGAATTGAGTCTTTTCAACATCGGGCACCAGGTTGCAAGTGGTTTGCACTTTCTGTCATCTTCTAAAGTAATACATGGTGACGTCGCTGCCAGAAATATTCTTGTGGGAAAGGTGAAGCTCTATTCATATTTTGAAAATTGTGTTTCGGGTTGGTTGGAAAAGTTGTTACTAGGTGGAGGCTCGTATGCTTATTAGCTTTTTATCAGAGTTTTTCGACATACTTTTATTGAAAGCACATAAAAGTATCATTGTGCAGCCAAACTTTCGTTTACTAATGCGATCATTAGACACAAACAAACATCTTCGTAATATGCAAAACATAATGCATCAACTTATTAACACAATTTTTATTAGCTTTGGGTATTGGTCAGAATTTGGGTGTCGTTTTCAACACCACCCAGCGGCAAGTTGCAGCTGATTGCATTACGGGATAAGTAGAAGGAAAGTAAGCTGCGCTGCGCCATTTTAGAATGTTTCTAACAAGCTTGTACGAGAATAAAACGTAGTTCATACCAGTTGTGTTTTCAAGTGAATAGGAGTGATCCAAAGAGTTTCGTTTTCGTTTACTCAAACATTTGATTGTTCAACATAGTCAACACGTATCATTCACAGATCGCATAAGAGCGACGTGAGCGAGGTTTTCGATTGATATTTATGAAAATGAATGACTCGATAAAATTTGAAGGACCCGGGCATAATGGATTACTTCACTGGTTCAGTCGACGAAAACTGCCACTGAATGAATCATACCGATGTTGGAGAAAAATGCATAACTAGTACATGAGCAAATAATGTATGTGTGACAGGATCTGCGTTGCAAAATATCAGACTTCGGATTGGCAAACGACGTATACCGTTATGGAATGATCAAAGGTGCAACTGAAAGAAGGGTGCCTTTCAAATGGGTAAGCCCCGAGAGGATGGTGGGCGGAAGAGCACCTATCACTTGGAGAAGCGACGTGTAAGCTGCTGTCAAGTTGTTGTTAGGCTGACTGCACCGTGGACAATGTCGTGTTCTAGCAGACATGGGTACACCTGTGGCGTAACTGCTACTTGCAACAGTAACAACGTTTAAAGTTGATGCGGAGGAGTCAATTATAGCATAGACAAATTTGACATATTTTCTGGTGCCGGCACCGAAGAACGCGTTGCAGCAGAACTAAAGATCATACAGAATAAGTGATTTGGCGTGGATGTTGTTTATGAGAACAATGGCTGTAAAGAAGCGGATTAGATTTTAGATGAAGTCTCATTATGCCCATAAAAGCGATGGTCAAGTAAGACATTGCCTACAAGCAAGCATTTTCTGTACATTTATTGCATGATTTATATCAATTTATTGTGTACCACTTTTAACGGGCTCAATATCGCCCGCACTAGATTTTTTGTCTATTAATTCCGTATTTGGCTCAAAGTCATGGTCCATATCATTGGGGTTAGTACTAGAACACAGCCTCTTAGGTATTATTGGGTACGAGCAGGCAATACTGAAAAGCACAAACACTGAAACAACGCACCAGTAACTACTTCATTTGCTCATCGCCGTACAGACGCCTTGTATAGGGAATAGAAGATAAAGATTTTGAAAGAAGTACAGAATCAGGCATTTGCAGAGAGCCGATAAAACAGTTAAAATGAAGATGCACATCGCTGTTCAAATGCGCACAAATTGTTTCTAATGAAGGCATCAAATGTTTTGACTAAATGGGTAACTTGATGCTGACGAACACTTGAATTTTTGGGGTTATAATGCAAAATTCAATTTGCGTTGTTTTGAGACCTTGGGCAGACTTTTAACACCATACTGTGTGCCTGTTCCACAATTAGCAGGCATATAGCGGCATGCAGTTGGAACGAAACAAAATATGTTTTATTGAATGTGATCACTGAGCGTACGTTCCTTTAAGGCTGCTTGCTGCGCAATGATCACACGTCATTGCAGAAAAAAGCTGGTGTTGCAGCAGTTAGTGTGTGTCGTTTTTTCTAACTTATAAATTCTTTTTTCGAAGCTGGTCATTCGGTATCCTGCTTTACGAAATGGTAACTCTAGGAGCCGCTCCATATCCATCAATGAGGCCTCAAGAAATTTTCCAAGCTTTGAAAACTGGTTACAGAATGCCCAGACCGGTTTCATGCAGCGATTACATGTAAGCACGCAACTTTCTGTTTTCCACTTTCGCCTAAACAAAACCGAAACGAAACGTAAGTTTACATCATTTTTTATTCACAATTTGTAAACCGAGATTTTAGGAGAGAAACCAGCCAAGCAAATGAAATGCGTTGAAGCTATATCAATGGTATAAAATTGATGCATTTCCTTGATGTTGTGTTGCTAGAGTAACCAAAGTCACAAACGTTTTGTTCGTGTTTTCTAACGCTGGAAGCAAGAAATGCAAAACGTACCTTTTTAAATAAATAGGAATCTGAAGAGGTGGCAAGCATAGCATGGATTGCGCCTTAAAGGCAAGTGTCAAAAGATGGTATTGTTACCTTATTACTTTTATAAAATACAAAAAAAAAACAAATGAAGCAAACAAAATTTATTGTGAAACTGGATTCAAGTGTTTTTAAGTTTTGACAATCGTAGTTTAGTAGTAACGCATGTTAAACTCTGATCAAAACTTTAGAAGTGATGCATTGTGCTACATTTACTTCAAGTCGCTTTTCGTGCGTTGAGGTAAATATAACAGAAAGTTCGAAATCATGATCGGTTCTTCATGATAGCTCGATGCGCCATGATTTGTACGGTAGGTTGTGAACTTACAGGTCGCAAAAATGGTGCACTGGCATGCCTTACAACATTGCTGAGAATTTTCTGCATTCCAGATACGACATCATGCTTGACTGCTGGCGTTGGAATTCCCTGCACAGACCCACGTTTTTGCAGCTCAAAGACCGACTCGCGAACTTGTTGCTGCGCCATTCCGACCCTGCCATCGCTTGTGCTCAGAGATCCATTCTTCCAACGGACGATTTTGACATGCTTCGGTACGAGGCAGACATCGGCCGGCGCGACAATGAGCTTAGTGACTCAGCGATCAATGCTGACCACAAATTTCCAAGCACCCAGCAGGCCAGCGGAACGCCTGTGGCACCGACTGCGAACAACACTGGCGATCGCGACCAAAATGCAGGGTGTGGTGCGACAATTTTTCAGAATGGTTCTAGTACCTTGGACAGGCAGTCGTTGTCTTTGTGGACCGGTGACATTGTAGTGCGCGTTGATTCGAATTCGGAAGAAAGTGAGACCAAACCTCGAACGTAACGAGAACCCCTCGATCTGCACAATGAGAATTGATTTTTGTTTGGTGATGCACTACAAGAGGCGAATGGCACACAAAGCGAGAAGACTGGTTTCAGGATATAAAATCCCATATTATGGATTAGCCAATAGATTAACTGGCTGGAACACCACGGAATCTCTTAGATTTCAAGTTGTAGCTTTTCAGCAAATGTTGTGGCACATGGAGAACTCTTACGTCACACTTTCACACTGTGCAAGGAAGTGTACTGACTGAATCCTTACCAGAGACGTGCATCGAGTTTTAACCATGGCTGCGGGGTCGGAGCTCAAGCTGGATGTTGGAGCCGGAGCCAGAAATTTGGGTTCCGGTTCCACAGAGATAGTTTGTGGGGCAAGAGAGTTGTACAAATAATACAATGATTTTTAGTTTTCACTGGACAAAATCGTTCTGGAGCCGGAGCCAAAAAATTTAGATGTCTGGAGCCGGAGCCTGAAATTTGACTTCCGGCTCCACAGTCCTGGTTTTAAACTTTCAAAGGGCGATGAAAAGAAGTGAATCATGAAATGTAACGGGTTTGTTGGTGTGTAACTGTAAATAATCATTGTCAAAGGCTTGCCATTCCAAAAATTTGTGCAAAAGTTACACGGACAAACACAAAAAGTGAAATTTCACTATTGCTTCCAATTTTCTTCAAGTGGTGGTCAGCTAAACTTGTGTTGGCAACTGCTGATTTATCTGCTATTCATGTTACTTCGTAGCAGTTGCCACCAGGTTAATTTCAAACAATTGAAGTCTTTTGGTAATGGCTTTTATTTCGTTTATTTACCGACGTTTCGCCCAGGTAGGCTTCCTCCGGGCAGTGGTTTTAGCCGCCTTGCATGCACTTTACTAATAACCAGGGCAACCAAAAGTCAATAAAGACAATTTTTTTCTGCCTTTGTTAGATTTTATGAAACATCCACGAATCAAATTTCACGCTCACACCATGATGGAATCCCATGTTATTAGGTCAAAAAAGTCAAAATTAATCATTGGTCAAAATTTATTGTTGGGTCAAACTTTTCTTGCAGCACAATGTTTTCTCTTTACAACAACAGATATTGATATACTTTTGCAAGTTTAGTTGCAATTCTGTAATAATAATGGGTTTGTTGCGATTGAGATGTAATAACATTGTTTTGCCCGCTACTGGACGATTGAATATTATGTGTGGTAAGGCAAGAAACGTGGTCTTACAGTACGTAGTTTGGTAAAAGCTCAATCCATTATGCATATAGTGTTTCAACTTCATCATGTTCTCAGGTTTGACTCTAGTGTAGTTATTAATGTGCTTATCAATATATAATCCTCAAAGTTAAACAACCAAATTTTTTTTAATTTCGAAGCATAGAGTGCATGAATATGCTTCCGGGTTAACCTTAACACCTAAGGCTGAATTATTTTGCAGTTGCAAACACAGAAAATTTATAGGTCAAAACAAAGTCAAAATTTGTAAATTATAAAGTCAAATTTTAAGTTTTTGCTCAAAAATTGGTTGCCCTACTAATAACAATAACATATTTCCAAATAAGCAAAAATAACACAAAAACATTGTATTAACTAAATAACATAAAACACTGACTTTTTGTTAATAGTAGATTGCATGTAAGGTAGTTAAAAACACTGCCCTGAGAAAGCCTAGATGGGCGAAACGTCGGTAAATTAACGAATTAAAATCGATTACCAGAAAATAGACTTCATTTGTTTGTTCAAATTGGCAACTTCTACGAACCTATTGTGTGCGACAATTCAGATACTTTTTCTGCAGAATTTCGATCATGCGCAAAATACCCACAGGAGGTTGCGGGTGGTACTTTGTAGTTGAACTCGATCGACGTACGTGCTTCGCACGTTCGTGTTTGGATCACTTACAATCATGCAAACTTAGCATCTTTCATTTCGAATAAAATGCGCACGTATGTACGCTTCCAAAGCATTTGACAAACACACAAGTAGCAGTGGTGATAATTTTTGTAAATATCTGCTTTATACAGCGCTTTGACTTGTTTGTGCCTCTGCCATTCTGTCACTGTTGTAGTCTGGCTATGTACGGTATAAATGGAAAGACGAAGACAGCGCATGTTCTCTTTTAAATTGTGACTCTTTATGTAAATATAAAAAGACATCCATTCCGTTGTTTGTGTTCCGTAAAAGAGTGATTAGCCTCAACTTTTCTCTTTGCCGTATGAATAGCATATAGACTGCAGTCTTGGCTTTTGTCGATATCAGTGGAAATGACCGGTGTCGCTTGTTTCAGACCAAATTACAACTTGTCTACTCTTTGCACCACGTAAACTTACTTTTGCTGCAACATTCTTGAAAATGCAAGGTTCAATCTTTTTAAGTTGAAGGTTGAAATTTTCAGAAGTGTCAACGTCAATATAGTAGTGTGTTGGTTTTTGTAAAAGAGCACATGTTTTGTCCACCTCCGACGTTGCAAACTGTGCTTGATCCACTTTTAGAATTAGCAGTGAATAGAGCAAAACGTTCTGAGTTTGCTGCAATTATTTGTGTTCTCATTTGAGGAAAAGGTGTCGGTTAGCTGTTCTAATCTTGTTCAACCGTTTCTGTTCGAACTGTTTTTGCATTTGTTGTACTGTTGCTTTTGCGGAACCAACTTTAATTTGTGTCGCATTGGCATTTACTGGTAAAGAAGACATATGTTTACGTAAGAAAACTAAAATTGTGTGGCACTGTAGAAAAAAATAAGGTTGTAAAAACAACATTTTTACGTTATGAGTTTACTTATTCACGTGTAGCATAGGTATTCAAACTGAATTTATTTCATAAGTTTATATTGGCAGCAAGCCATATCCGTTAGTTTGTGTTCCGAAAAAGAAATTTATGGCTGTTTTATTATGGAAGATACCTCAAATGTGTTTTAGTTGCTCCTGGTGACTGCTGCGCGCACATCAGGCAATCGTATTGCCAGAATTGCATCGGTCAATGCTTTTTGTTTCTTTTATCTCATGCAACACTTTTTGAAACAGCAAGTTTTAGCTTTTCCAGAATGGAAACGGCATGTTCTCGGGTTACGTCGTACAACGTAAAGTTACCTAAAAAGTTTTATTTTTCTAAGCTGTGCGTTATCTGGCTGCGGCGTCATCTGGCCAAAAAATAAAATTGTTGTTTGTCTTGTGCCAACACCTATACCTTATGTCTGGTATTGGAAATTTCTATAAGGCATCTGTCAGAAACATCGTTACAATGCGTTTCACTGTTACAGAAGCAGACCTCTTGAGGCGTTTAACGATAGGTTTTAATGAGTTGAACTTCAACATATCTGAACAAAACAAGTAAAGAAACGATAAATAACGACGAATAAATAAAAGTCAAAAGTCCACTTAACAGTTGAGGGTCACTTCATGACTGAGAATCACAGAACAAAACGGTAACACGTCAACTTCTTCTCAGCACCGCGCCATCAATCACGAATCACCGTTCAAGCGGGGCAAATTCCTCACAATCTCCACAACAAATAAAAATAAGCAACAGGGTAAATGCTTCCGGTTAAACCGTCCATTCCCCGTAACGGTCAGGGGGTCGTCGCTGTCGTGTTGAACGTCGCAACATGGGCACAGGCGAATCACAGTTCGGCGCTGGCGAGCCGTCGTCGGACACTTCACACTTAAGTTCACCGTCACGTGGTGTCGCGCCGGAATCAGTCGTCAGCTGCGTCGGCGTCGAGTGCTTGAGAAACCTCGGAGTTTTCGAGGACAAGCGCCTCAGAAGGACGTTGGGTTTGGACTTCATGTGTTCGGACTTCGCTCGAAAACGGTAGATTCTGTTGACGAACAAAGTGATACAGTCTGGCATAGCCTGGGTGGCCGAGAGACTGGTGCAACTCCTGCAATTTCGAACTGTGACTAGAGTTAGACGTTGCAAGGCAAACTCGTGAAAACGCATCAGG
>JGI24159J19872_10000960_pt1 | contig 29726 bp, 21 predicted proteins | sample Ectturendosymbi4_FD_19872 | JGI IMG/M metagenome (IMG submission 19872)
TGTAATCTACTAGGCTGGCCGATCCGGTTGAGCCCTTGAACAGCTCTCTAGCGCAATCGACGGAGGAGCTAGGGCGTTGGTAAGGCAACCGAAAACTGCTGGTTTTAGGCTGAAATCAAAGTACGAATATATCGTACCCCGGTTCTCAAAGTGTTAATAAACATGTTGGTAGACTCATTACAATCCACTGACAACGAATATATGCACGAAAGCCGTCGATGGTGAGTATTTATGAAGTTACGCGCAATGAAAATGTCACCTTATATAAGGTAGGCTAACTCCACTAACCATGCAAAGCCACAACATGGTGGTGGCAATGCTTGTGAGAACTGCTGAGTCATTCCATTGCTCAGGTTGTAATTCTAAACATTAATCCTAAAACGTTAATCGTAAAGCCAAAAAATCCTAACCCTAAAACCCTTAACGTACAACCCTAACATACTGCTAAACCTAAAACCCTAACCATACAACCGTAATGCTAAAAACGGTAAACCTAAAACTTAAGTTAAAACCTTGTGCCCGCAGATGCAGTGACTCAGCAGTTCTCATGCAGCATTGCCATGTTGCCACCATGGTATCTGAAGTGGTCAAGGTAGGGTACCTTATGCAAGGTGGAATTTTGATTGTGCATAACTTCGTTAATACACATGAGCGATGGCTTTCATGCATATATTTGTTGTCAGTGCATCATAGTGAGTCCACCAACATGTTCATTGGCGTTATTTTCTGTTCAACTATTACTAAAGTCTGACCCACTCACATATTTAGATAAGATTACTCAGGCAGAGAATAGGTGGAAAAGATCCCCAAAGAAAAACCACAATTATTCTCAAAGGTAAAGAATCAAATTCAAACTAAGAGAGTGGAGAGTTAGCTTTTCAATTCAATATATGTTATATCAAGTTATATTTGTGAACTTCTTGCCCTTTTGTATTGAGGAATTTTTTCAACACATGAGGTCAGGGTTTTATGTAAGTTCTGTAGCGACTCAATAGTCAGCCAGCTTGGAAAGTGCGAAGTATGCACATATTGCAGGATGTTGTTTATGCATAAATCTTCTTTGCTGATTGTAAAACATACCCACCAATAAGTCCCTTGTGGCCTAGCCAAAGGTTTTGTGTAGCCCAGTAAGCTTTTCATTATGGTATAGATACAATGCAAGGACAACCTGTCTTTATTTTGATAATCTTTAATTCGACATTTTTGATGCAATGGTCTTTAATGCCTGTTTGTCGGGTACTATGCATTGGTAGACTTCCACATGTCTACTGACACTTCAGTGCAGAACTGATTTCTAGTTTTCTGATTTCATCCATGTGTTCCTCTGCCCTAAACTGATTTCGAACTGACTTCCCCTTGTTGTTCCATTAGCACTAAAATTGCATGTGGCATAACAGTTTGGGAGTGATTAAAAGTACCATACAGTCATTATTGTTGCAGTTAGCATTCAAATGCTCTCAGTAGCTTTAAATTAAATTAAATTTGGTTTGCTAAAATGAAAAGAGCCATTTAATGTGTGCCCTTATGAAAATGGTGACAAACTTTGACCGAGTAAGGTATTTCGGTTGGACATGGCTCTGATTGACGTACCTTTGTTTACTGACAAAATGTGATTACAAGAAGTCCTTTTTTAGCACTCAGCTGTTCTTGTTAATGTGTGCTATTTCACCCGCCATCCTGCCTTCTTGATGATAAATAGTTTGGGATATTAGTAAGGATGCATGCATTCCTAAATATAGGCATTCAAACGAAAACCTTTGTGTGCATGCATGATTTCCCACTGGAAGCGTCTTTTGCAACCAATCACCACCAGATTTTAACAGTTTGATATGGTACCCCTAGTATTGCACTTTAATTAAAACTGTTTGCTTTTTTCAACCTTAGTAGCAAAATTATATAAAGCAGCTATTCTTAACTTGCATGAATTTTTATTTTTGCATTGAAATTTTCACAGTTAGCCCACGTGTCATTGCATAGGGTTAAACTTATTTTATAGCAATTGTAGGCTATGCAGCTTTGATGCTGTATTTTTTGTTGTGTGTGTGGTGCTTGTGCTCCTGCTGCGAACTATCAGTGTTTGTTCGATTTATTGCATGTACTTACGGCATATAACCAGAAGAAAAGTAATGCTGGTATTCAACACTAATTGCCTAATAGTGCATATGCAATTGGAACTTCATACAGAGCATCATCACACAATAAGTTATAGAACTGCAGCATACCATCACATAATGGTTTTTGTTTTGTGTAGTTTTCCAATTTGCTTGGAACTGTGTATAAAAAAGGAAATGTGGCCTTCCTAAATGATGGAAATACTGTATTTAGTCCTGTTGGAAACCGAGCTTCAATTTTTGACCTAAAAAAGTAAGTGATCTTGAGTATTCCAATTTATCTTTGATGTAAATTAATTTTATATAACTATTAATGTATCTTAAATTAATCATATCAGCTGCAAAGTTTGTACAGCTGCAAACTTAAAAACTGCTCTGGTTCATTCTTAACTGGTCTGGTGGGATAATTTCAGTAGAAAATGAGTTGGTTCTGATGTGTGAATTGATCATTAACAAATAAACTCTTTTAGCAATGATTCAGCTAATATTGGCTATAGTTTGTATATTTTAGTCAGTATGTCTGCAGCTCTCAGTGTAGAAGTCGAATACAATGTTTCAGCACGTATTTTGTCACCTGTCATTGGCTATGTTTTTAAGTAGGGTTTATGTCTTAGAATTCCTGTTAAACTTTCTGGTTTTGCATAACTTCTCATATAGCTGCATATGCACTGCTTACCATTGGAAGGAGCCATTTCCAAAAAATTACAAAAAAACAGTGCAGTGACATACAAACGGCATTTTATTTTAACTTGTTAAAAATTGTGTAGTTTTTGAATTCCATTCATTTGTGAATTGGAAAATTAGTAAAAGAAAGTAACAATAAAAATGGTCTTCAATGCTTATGCTATTGCATACCAATTGGTGTATTTGCGTGCCTATTTCAGGAACAAATCAGAGACACTTCAGGTTACTACAAAGTACAATATTACATGCTTCACAATTTCACCAGATGGATGTGTAGCAATCCTTGTTGATGAAGGTATGGCGCATACTTAAGTTCAGTTACATTCGCTTTTGTGCTCCTTTCGGAGTGTCACGTGGGGCGCCCATCTCCGCTTGCTTGCGCCGCGTAGCTGCTTTAGCAGTGGATGAATGCTGCACTGCTTGCGAGTCAATGGCAGCACCGCGCGTGAACCGTTCCTTGCATCCACCAGGAGTCTGGACAGGCAGCAAGTACCTTTTTGTCATGTCTTCGGTATGACCCGACCAGTTACCGAAACCAGTCAACTTGGTAACGCGTGTTTAACCAACAGTACCACTCGGACGGTGGCGTATACTTGGAGAAATACGGTGCTGGAGAGCTGTTGCCATTTTATGTTTTGTTTTATAGAGGGTGAAGCAAGTGTAGTGAGTCTCATCAGCAAAACGGTAATTCACCGGCACCACTTCAGAAAGCCTGTACATTGTGTGAGGTATGTTACATTGAGTCACTTGGTGTATATCAATAATTTCAGAATTAAATTAATCAACACTGCTACAATCTTTTAAGGTTTAGCAATGATGGAAAAAAGTTCGCCGTCGCCAAAGACAACATACTGTTGGTCTACTACGCTCCAGGAAAGGCTCAGCAACTAAACCCTTTCACTTTATATAGAACTTTTTATGGAGCATACAGTGACATAAATTGCATCGACTGGACTTCTGACAGCAGGTAATGTCATTTCGGTTGAGTTTAAAACTTACGTTTGTTAAGCTTGATTCATTCAAAAACAGTAAGTTAACTCTTTGCATTTCAAGAGCTCTTGCAGTTGGTGGAAAAGACATGAATACACGGATTTATGCGGCAGTGAAATTGGAAAATTTTGTGGTTTATTCTCTTGGCGGTCATAAGGATGAGATCGTCGGTAAATTTACAATCAGCGTTTCTATTTTTGTTGCGAAATATATACTTATTGACGTTTGTTTTTCGCAAATAGGTTGCTTCTTCGAAAAAGATTCCCTTGATGTTTACTGCATAAGCAGAGATGGAACACTCAATGTTTGGGAGTGTGACACTGATCTACGGGATCTTGTACCAGTTGCTGAAGAAGAGTAAGAAGAGTGTGTTGCGCTGGAGACTTTTTGCTTCTTGCTTGTTGTATCATTTCTATAAAGTAGTGTGGAAATGTTGCTTTGACCCATGGTCACCTGTAACATGATCTCATCTTTTATAAAGCGTTGTTGAACGTCAACTGAAGATTAAACCTTCTATTCACCATTTAATTAATTATTGAATCAAGCAAGCTTTGGCACTGTTTAAACCTTTTTAATCGGTCGTGATGGTACTACCCCCAAAGTAAGAAAATGCTGTAAAATATCGTGATTGATTGCAGTGTAAAAATTCAGGTGACTTCTAAATCCGTTTCTAACAGAATAATATACTTCAAAGCACGAACTTTTCCTCAGTTGTGGTATTAAATTGATTTTCAGAGTAATTCCATACCTTGAAACCTTGGAAAACGAAGCCGACGATGACTCAGTTACAGCACGACCATCATCAGCAGAACATACGGAGGCTGAAAGCAGAAGATCAAATTTACTGTATCGCAGATTAGGAAAGTAAGTGGCTCAATTTTTTTGCTGTTTTGGTTACAAATTATTTGAGAAGTTTTTTTTGAGTTATCGCTTTTGAAAAAAAAAGTTTTCCGTGTCTATTACATCCTGATTTATGTCACTAAAATTATGCCAGCGTGCGCTTTTCGATCCACCCATCATTTTGAATCGCGTGTCATCAGGTACTTCTTCAACAAGGAGGGTGACTTTAACAGCGTTACATGCACAGCGTTTCATCAACAAGCGCACATCTTGGTCACGGGCTTTGCGTCCGGTTCTTTTCACCTTCACGAAATGCCCGAATTCAACCTCATTCATTCACTGAGGTATGTTTTGCTTTTTGTCTGAATGCCGAGGTCGAAATGGTCAAATCTTGCATCTGATATTAACGGTGCGCAGTTTTTTTTCGTTGGACAGCAGAACACACGGAAATTTTCGTCAGATGATGTTGTTAATTGCAATCCCAGGAATTTATGGATTTTTAGGTATTTTCCGTACATCTCAGAGTATTAACTGCGAAATTTGCAATAAAACTAGCACAACAATTTTGCCAATGCGGTAACGCTAAAATCCTAAACTTTGCTCGCAGTATATCCGAGCACAACATCACGGCTGCGGCTTTCAACAGCACGGGGGACTGGATAGCCCTGGCCTCGTCGCAGTTGGGCCAGTTGCTCGTATGGGAGTGGCAGAGCGAGTCATACGTAATGAAACAGCAAGGCCATTACAATGGCATGACATGCTTGGACTACTCACCGGATGGTCGCCATATTGTGACTGGAGGTGAAGATGGCAAGGTGGGGATGATGTTTGAAGGTGCATTGGGCTTGAGCATCGCGTTTATGTTCGTGAGCTGTAGGTGTCACTTCGAATGCCGCGAATTTTCGTCATTTGTTTTTTCAGGTGGAAGCTGGTTTGGTTTTCTCTCTTGTAACTATAAAATGAATGTTACCGATTAGAATAAGTGTCAGGTTGATCAAAGAATTAAAGTAAATCTGATCACAACCGCATTAGATCGCTTTCATGGACTTTAGTCTGATTGTTTGAACGGTGTGTTCCAACTAAAGTAATGAATGATAACAATTACTAGTACCATGTGAACAAACAGTTAGAACGTTTTTCTCTTTGGTCACTGATACTAATCTGTAGCTTAGCTCCATTGTTTTTAAGAAATTAATTTCAAACGAGCGACTTGAACGCGAACCTTGTCGTTTGTATCTGGTTTGTTTTGCTTAGAATATCTTTTCATTGTAATAACCTGGTGATGCATTTTTAGGTAAAAGTGTGGGACACCAGCACCGGATTTTGCTTCGTGACGTTTTCCGAGCACAGTGCTGGCATCACCGGGGTCCAGTTTACATCATCCGGCAACGTCATCATGTCGTCATCATTGGATGGAACCGTCAGAGCATTCGATTTGCACAGGTAGCTTTCTACAGTTTGATCAATTCTGTTGCTAGCTGATCACTCCCAATTGCATACGTTGCCCGCCCTTGTTTCACAACCTCCCCTTCGCTGCTTCCAGGTACCGGAACTTTCGCACTTTTACGTCACCGCGTCCTACGCAGTTTTCTTGCCTGTCCGCAGACCCGGCTGGCGAGCTGGTGGCGGCCGGGTCGCTTGACAACTTTGAACTGTACGTGTGGTCTGTGAGAACAGGACGACTGCTTGATATTCTCGCGGGTCAGTTGTGCAGAGTATAACAATCTTTTGGGTTTTGTCCAAATTTATGTAGTTTCGTTGTATGTTCTGTTTTTGAATTTGTCTCGTAGCACCGCTTTTTTCGAATCTGCCTGTTTCATCAACATGTAGGCACGACAAGCGAAATGTCAATCTTACAGCATTCGAAACAAATTGAACAGGTATCGCAAGCTTAGTTCGTAAAACTTTTTCTGAGGTTTTCATTGTGTGACGCAGACTTTAGGCTACTAAACAATATTTTGTGAGTTACACCCGTTTGTTACAAAGGAACAGGAAAGACTTGGGTAGCGACATTTTAGGTTGTCTTGGAAACAGTGATCCTTCGCAAAACGATCAGTTTTGTTGCATGAATATTAATAAACTAGTTTTGGACACTCGTATTTGGAGGTGGATGTTTCAGTCGCAGAAAGTTTCGGCGTATTTTTAATAGCAGTGCTGTTGATTTTCGAGAAAGGTTGAAATCAAGAGTTATTAGACCTTTTGGTACATCTAGATTATCTCTGTCAATCACTTGCGTAGAATGCAAGGCTGAACACCAACTAAGTTGTGTTTCAAAGGCTGGCAGTTTCGTTCCAAACATTAACCACGTAAACACGCTGGATTGCTTTTTATCAGAAAGGGTAAAACGTACCAGTGTCATCAAATGTGGACGGTAGTGTTCAGGCGCTCGCTTCATGTTGCTCCGGTCTCAGATCTGTGCTGTGCATTGGCAGGTCATGAAGCTCCTGTGGCGAGCATTGCTTTTTCATCGAACGACAGCCTGCTAGCGAGTGGCTCCTGGGACCACACCGTGATTTTGTGGAAAATCGGTGACGAAAAGGGAGCGAGAGAGACTTTTGACCTTGGACACGACGGTATGTTCGAGTGTCTTTGCCCTTTGTGTGTAAAGACCCAGCTGGTTGATGTAAAGGGTGTAACTTCTAGTTGAACCCTTCAGCTGTTTTTCCGCAAATCGAAAGAAAGCAAGGTCGTGTGCAGCGCACATTCCTGTTTCAGTTCTGTGGTTTATCCAGAAAACTAACATCGCATTCAAGCGAAGTTCTGTTCTGTAATTAGCAGTTTGTGCGTCTAACTACGGCTGTAAAATGCTTTCCATTGAATCATGCGAATTTCTTGTGTGCATGAATCCTTATCCAATAACACGCGGGCATTTTTGAATAGTTGTTTTTGTTCCCACTCCATGCTCCCAGTATATTTGTATGTTTGTGTAAGCAAATTTTCAACAATTTTCCAGCCCTGCATAGTCTGACAATCTCCTGCTAGACTGCCACTGTAAAGCACTGAAAGAAATCATACCGCAAATGTATGAGAATCTAGCATTCCAGCGGATAACTGCTTGAGTCAGTCGTGTTATGTCCCAGCCGTCAGCGTAGCAGGTTTATCCAACACAGGTTCCAACTTCCATGGAAGCGCTGGGCCGAAACAGGTCTTCCAAGCACTTTGTATGCTTGTCTATTTTATTTAATTGGTGAAAGCTTACACCTAACATGCCCGTCGACGCTATAACACCCATGAAAACAAAGAAGGATTTGCGGTTTCGTGTGTATTAGTGCTACCAGAAAAACAAACTGATACGAAGAATTATAAAAACTCCATGTCAAGTGGTGACAGTTCGACAACGTGACAACGTTTTATCGTCGGAATGCTGAGCGTGCCTGTCGAAAAACTCACACGTAGATGAGTTGTGTGTCGACGAACCGACGGTGAACATCATTTAAAGTTCTTTCGTGCGGCTACCGTTGAGCAGCAGTGTTGCCACTGCTGTTTTTTCCATTAGATCTGGGGTTTGTCTGTTTTGTCCGGAGCTCTGGTGTTTTTATTGAAAATCTGTTTTTTTACTCTGGTCAACTTTTAGAAATGTATGTTGTATAACTATTTTCCAATCAAGACTACAGCAGTTTCACAGGCGTAATGTGCAAAGTCAGTAGCCAGTACAGTTGAGTAGAGCTAGGCTCAAACAAATCGTTTGAAATCTAATGTTTCACAGATTAAGCTCTAGCTAGGCATAGGTCAGCACTCTAATGTATTGCTGATGTGTCAAAAGCTGCTTGTGCATGATTTTAGAATTCTTTTTTGGTTTTGAAGATGCTATGGTTGAGAATCTGTTCATTGTTTTACAGCTTGTACAGGCACATTGTGATAGGTATGAATGTAAAGTTTTGAATGTTAAATTAGTAGTCAAATAATTCAATAAATACGGTGAAATGAGAAACAAAGGTAAAAGAAAACATCAAACGTTTTGTAGAAAAGATCTAACTAACTTTTTACGTTGCCGTGTGCATTTGATATGCTGCTAGCCTACTTGGAAACAGGGACGGATTTAGGCAGCGCGGGGCCCTAGGCCATCTTAGTTTTTGGGGCCCCGCGCAGGTGTGACCTATTTGACCTTTTGTATGAAAAACGTGAAAGTGTGCCCCTCGTATGTGTAATGCCCCCTCAAAAATCTGTCTTTTGCTGTGCCGGGTTCTATGATTACCTTAGATCAGCGTGGTTCAAACACTGGCATGCGGCCCGCAGACAGTTATTGTGCGGTCCGCGAACGCTTTCTCTATGCCGTATATTACACACAAGTCATGAATACATTGTATTACCCACACAGCCTTTGCAAGTCACACATCACTGAAGTGCAGGTCACTACGTAGGGTGTAGCGAAATATTTTTACAATTTATGACATTACAATAGCTAACCTCTAGGCTAAGCTAACGCTACAGTACTCTGTGACCACAAAGCATGCATTTATTTTTTATCTTTGTTGCAAGCATAGATTCTGTAATTAATTTTCGAGTTAGATTAGAAGATGTGTATTGTGGAAGTAATGAAACAATATTTTTCAGGTATAGCATTTGAACAATCAATGAGTGTCAAAGAGAAGTGTCAGAGGAAAGCAGAAAGTTCAATTCTTAATGGGAGGTTTTTTCTTCACCAATAACAAGCAAACCGCAGTGTCTTGTGAGGTTGCAAGTAATATCCGTTCCTAAAGACTTTTTATTTACGAGAAAACATACGGGACATACCACGGAAATTCTAGGAAAGCAATTTTGAAATAATTGAAGGGTAACCAGGCCCACAACCAGGGGGAGAAAACGAGCAATTGCCCCCGCTTAAGAGACTTTCACTGAAGATGTGCTCCCCATGTTCGTAATATGCAGAAGTGCTTTCTCAATTATGAAGCGAATCAAAACTTGCGTTAGGCGTGCAGCAAAATTAGGTCTATTAGCACAGCAAACGAGTCTTTTAATTGCAATGGAGTTCTTCTCTTTGCGGCCCGCAAATTTTTCCTCAAACCGTAATGTAGCCCTTCATGCTCGCAGTCTTGGACCACCTGCCTTAGATCAAGGGTCTCCAAACTACATCCCGCGAGCCAAATCCGGCCCGCGAAGCCATTTCATCTGGTTCGCGAAGAGATTTTGTCAATTATAAAATATAATGCATTTACGAAGAATTTCTTGATTTGGCAAATGTAACACATCCGAAAAAATCACATTACGTAAGATGCCCGGCCCTCGGACTGTTTGGAGACCCCTGATATAGAACTTCATCTCTGTTTGCGGGAAATCTAGTTAAAAACAACCAAACATAGATATCAATACTGACAATATTGCTTTTTATTGGAGTTTTGCAGTGTCTGGAGGTCTTGTGTTGTTGCGAGCTTTTTGTCAGTGAAAAGTTGTACTTAAGTACCGTTTTTTCTTGTTCATTTTTTTTATGTAACCGCTTTCATACAGGCGGCTTACATCTTTATTCACTCCCAGATGCACAATATCGTCGTGTTGTTGCTGTATTGATAAGAGCCTAGAGTAGACATTTGCATTTCCGCTCGTTCAAGGTAAATTACTAAATTGCGAAGTCATGCCTCTGCGCAGTTCCGCAAATTTTCAGTTAATATTGAGTCGTCATAAGTAAGAGTTGCGCGGGGCCACCAAAAGCGCGGGGCCCTAGGCCATGGCCTGTTTGGCCTATGCGTAAATCGGTCACTGCTTGTAAATTGTCAGTATGTTTAAAAATGGACTTAAACTCGTTAAAAATTTGATAATGCATATTAACTTATTTTTTATGTGCAAGTAACGGTGGCGTACGTTTCGAGTTTGATTTCGACTTTTTTTTAACATTTTGCATGTCTGGGTTTTTTTTATTATTTCCTGGAGTTTTTCTTCATAACAGAGTGGCAACACTGCTGAGCAGTCACGCGTAGATGAGTTGAGTGTCGGCGAGCCGAGGGCGAACATTAGTTAAGCTCTTTCGTGCGGCGACCGCTGAGCAGTCTTGTTCACTTCGCAGTGTTGGCAGTTGCATTCCGACCCGACGGTAAAGAACTGGCAGTGTCGACGCTGAACGCGGAAATTTCTTTCTGGGACGTCGGCAGCGCCGCGCAGACTGGCTCAGTGGAATGCAGGTATGAAATTGGAGATGACCAGTCGCCATTAAACAAGAGGCGTACCCATTGGGCGTCGGAAAGATTTTTTCCAGGGGGACAACAGCGGTGAAATTTCATTTTACCAACTCGAAATCAAGAAGCATTTTTCTGCAATGAAGCTACTAAGAAAATATCAAATTTCAAAGTCCAGGGGAGCCAGTGGCCCCCCTTTCGGCGCCCATGAGTGCATGTCACTATCCACCGAACGACAATGCTGCATCTCGCGTTTGTTTGTGATGGATATGGTTGAGCAATTCTTAAGCTTGTTTCGCCATAAAAGTCTTGATGTTTATCAGACACGACATCGGAAGCGGTCGCTCGGAAACGGATCGAGTCACGGCGAAAACGACCTCGTACGGCAAAGCGTTCGAAACGCTTTGCTACACTGCGGATGGCGAAGCTATCATCGCTGGTAGGTTGCGCGCCCTTTATGACGTGTACAGATGAATATGGCTGTTGATACGAAATTTTTTGAAGCGCTACTCCTTCCGCAGTTAAAAAGAGACGTAATTATGTTGTGACTGTTTCGTAACAGACGCTTGAACTCTTCTCTATGACGACAAGTTAATATGCATATATCATTGGGGGGGAAATGGCTACTCAGCACCTATCGCGAGATCTAGTGCGGCCTAGCAGTGGATGAGAACTCGCTCAAAGAATGAGGAAGATTTGGGGGTAACTTCCCACCTACAGGATTTCTCTGGCGATTCTATTGAACGTCGATTTTTGCAGAGCTCGCGCCCTGCAGTTTTGCAGTTAACTACAACTACAACCAGTCACAATAACCAAGAAAACGTTTGACTTCTAAATGGATCTTGGGTTTTTTAGGTCAAGTTGCTCGAGTCTCTAGACAGTCAGTAGTTTATTGTTGTGATGCCAAGCTCATAAAAAGCAGACAATTGCAAATTAAGTTTTGAACCTAATTATGCAATGTTGTAAAATATCGTGCACTTGGTTACTGAGACCTTCAAATAAACAAAGCAAATAGTCTTAGATATATGGTTCTTGGTTTTCAGCGACATGACCCACTCGTAGAACATATTGAACTTTGTTACTCGTAGAGACTTAACTTTACTGGCAAGCTATTCAGTAACTGGTTAAAGTTTCTACCAGTTGGCCTTCCTGACTTGTTCGGCTTTTTCCAAACTCGGGTGAAACACGTAAAAAGCTTGTGCCTGGGTTTGTGTCGATTTGCTGCATTGCCCTCTGTGGTCTTTAAATTAACGAGTCTGCTTGCTGCAACTTCGCTCATACAGGAGGCTACACAAAGAACGTGTGTGTCTATCACGTGGAGCAATCCTTACTCGTGAAAAAGTTCGAAATTTCGAAGAATCACTCTTTCGACGCTACAGAGGTAACTGCTGATATTAGTTGTTCGGCGTAAGTCGGTGCAGCTCGACAATACGCAGCACTTCTTCCGTTTGTAAAAATAATATTTTTGTTTCTAGCATTGGTGTGTAGTGAAGTTGCTCACCCAATTACTGATTTGTGCCGCCTGTTCCGAACTTTTGTCGTTGGCACTGTGTGAACTTGCGTCAACTATTACTGCAGTGCAACTGAAGATTGTATTTGGCTGCTTTTGTACAGGAATACTTGGATCGACGAAAAATGACGGAGTTCGGTCCGGCGGCGTTGATAGACATGGGCCAGGGCGACGAGGACGGGACGGCGCTCAAATTACCAGGGGTCAAAAGCGGCGATTTGAGCGCTCGAGCCTTCAAACCGGAAATACGTGTCTCGTGTATTCGGTTTTCTCCAACCGGTTCGTCTGATGTTGTCTGTACTGGTCGCGGATTATTTAGGGCTGGTTGATCCAGTTAAAACTGATCTAGACAAACCGGCAGTGCTATTTTTTATGCTGTGGTTTTAACTTTAACCCCCCGGTTTCAAATGTCCTATGCTATGCTCCCAAACAGCGTGCGACAGTCGCAAGCAGTTCCCTTCTATGGAGCGCAGGAAGTTTGTAGAATAATTTCCCGCAGGTTTTTGTTACATTTTAAGTTATGTCACAACTCATGACTGGATTTCATGTGGTTGATGACTGGGCAAGTCATTTAAATTGACACAAACCTGCTGCTTTATGAACACATTATGAAGTGGGCATGATGTACTTTTAAATATAGTAAAGCTTGAAAGTCTTCCAACGTATAAAAACTACAAGGTAATAAATAGGATAGAAATGGCAAATCGTATTGTATGATTTCATTTAAATCATAGGTCGTTGCGGTGGTATAACCTCCCTTCTAAAAAGTTGCAGGCGTTGTTTCAATTTCACTGTGAGATGGGTTTTCAAAAAACTGGATAACTTTCGTATGGGTTTGGTCACTAATCAATGAAAAATTTTGCGTATTGACTAAAATATCGTAGAAGTGCAGTTTTGACTCAAATGGTGAATCCATGCTTTGCTGTTTTTGTTAATACAGAAACAAGATTTATGTAGTAGTTTGGCAAAGATTTCTCCGTAGAAATGCTAAAATAACGGTTCCCCGTTATGGTATAGTGCTGGTAAAGATGAAATACTCGTGTCTTCCATAATGTTGTACTGGCATTGGTTTGGTGTGTGTAGTAAGTTTGAGATCCTTACGCATATTTCGCAGGACGTGAATGGGCAGCAACAACCACTGAAGGTCTCTTGATCTACTCCTTGGACACCGAATTGATCTTTGATCCGTTTGACTTCGCCATCGACGTCACTGCTGACGAAATCCGAAGAAGTTTCACGGTATCGGGCGCGAAATGAAATTATCCATGAATGGCGGTCGATAATGTTTTTCGAACGTTTTTCATTATTTTTTGTTGGAGTTTCGCAACTTTCACTGCGTTTGTTTTTCGTTCGATCTCGGTGCAACGATATATATGGCCTTGCCAGCAACACTTTACTTATCCCCAATTTTCGGTTGTCTCTAGTTAGCCTCATAATTCAAAACGCCCCTTTGGATGAGACTACGCTATTTAAATTTTTATTTTTGTGTGATTTGAATTATTTTCGCTGAGGAGTGTTCCGTCTGATATGGTCTGTTAAAGTGATGCTACTGATATAAAATATATCCCGTTTCTGACATTTACTAGTGAGCATGCAAAAAGAGATACCTGCTTTCATCGACACGCAACCCGATTTCCACGTTCCATATTTATTTTCATATTTGATAATTTGTAATTAAATGTCCGTTTATGAGATCAAAAAGAGTCCTTTCACAATTTGCTCGTATTTTGGTATTGGTTTTGACTAGCGTCAAACTTGGCTCGTGCAGTATGTGGCCTAGACCTGTACCAAAATCAATTTCACAGTCTTGTTGCTAGTAATTTGCAATTCTATTTTGTGATCTTTTCTACAGGAAAGAGAGTACAGCAAAGCGATTATGATGGGCTTGCGGTTGAACGAAAGACATTTAATACAAGAAGTTGTTGAGGCCACTCCAGCTTCAAGCAGTGCGTATTACTTTTTATCTACTCAGTCATTTGTGGAAAATAAACCAGCAAATGTTTACACCATGTGACTCAGTGCAAATGATGGCTTTGTACCAAGAGCGATTCTAGAAGTGTGCGCCAACGCTGTGTAGTAGCTTTTTCGTACATAACACGACATGGCGGTGCGCAACAACGTTCTTAAGAGTTTTTACCTTTCGCTCGTGAGAAAGTTCCGAAACCATCTTAAAACAACGATTAAAAAGGCCTAAAGAATTCTTTTTCTTCACTTGCTGATCGTTTTCTTCGCAGTCGAAGTGATCAGCAAGAACCTCCCCCAGGTCTACGTCGACAAGTTGCTGCAGTTCGTCGCCGCTCAGCTCGAGACCTCGCCGCGCGTTCACTTCTACCAGACGTGGTGCAACTCGCTGCTCGTGCAGCACGGCCAGCAACTGAAGAAGCGTGCGAAGGAAGTCATGCCCATCATGACGCACTTGCAGAAGAGCATATCGGAGCGTTCTGGCGATCTCAACAAACTGTAAGCTGTTCTAACATAACGCCTATCTCTTCCAACTGTCCAACATTTGCTTCGGTCTTCACGTGATAGTGACAGTGATATCGTATATGTGATTGGAACGAACGAGATCGTCTCCTACTTTACGGTTAATGCTTGCGTTTCTTAATTGGGTCTTGGTCTTTATGCTGGTTTTCGCTAATCCTAAAATGCATTTGTTTGTTTCATTATGCCTATAGTTTTACGCCCAATTCAGCCTTTCTTCAGCTTCTTTTAGACAAGCTTATGTTATGCCCTCCAGATGAAGCGCTCTGTCCATCTTGAACTATTTGCGACCATGAGGTTGTTTACGTGTCTGTGGAAAACGTCCTTATCGCACTGGCTTTATGCGTCGCATCGACTCATAAGACGCAGTTTGCGCTTGTGGGCTTAGAAATTTCTAGCTCTAATTTGATCTCCAGGGCCGGATCGTGGATTGCCACCGGCCACTGTGACTTACTGATGCATTGAAGCTATTTCTAGTTTTTTTTTCTATCATCTTTTCCATTGTAGCCTCTTGGCAAAACAAAATAATGACGATTGTCTCATAAAATAGAGCCTGAATAATGAACAACAGCAATCATTCCGCTACATAGCATAAGTTGATGTGTTTGTGGTCTCTTGCTAAGATATTCTGCATCCACTTGATATTGATGACCATTGGTAAAATGAGCTTTTCAACACTGCAGGTTTACTTCCAAAGTCATCAAACGCAGAGGAACTTTTGTTGTAATCATTGGCGAAGCGAATGTCTGTGGGAAATCAACCAACTTATAAAGTATCACTCAGCGAACACGACGTGAGATTCCGATCTCTGTTTCATGTTTTGGCTTGGTTGAGGAAAGCCCACGAAAACAACCTAGCAGTGCGGATTGCGTGAAATCGCTTATTTGCAAGTGCCAACCGTTTAAAGACTAATCTGCAGCGACACACGTTTAAACTGAATAACCCATCACAAGCTAGGGTTGCCTCCCAAAAATTATGTGGGATTCCCCAATGCACCCCAACTAATTTTACCCGTCCGTATAGAGACATCCCCTGGCGTCGATCTTACAACAACGATACGTTTCCGGTCAGTATCGTGGCCAGCCCAAAATCTAGGGGGAAATGGCCCTCTTCGTCACCCCCCACCCGGCTACGCCCATGTTCCCGGGTGCCAACTCTGTGTTTTTCTTTTCCGCAGCTTCGACGCCAACTACTACCAGATGCAGTACATCCTTGCGATGTCGAAAGCGCGAAGGAAAGCAAGCGCAAAAGATTTGGAGTCGGAGCTGGAAACAGCTGCGCAGAGCGACAGTGATGACGACGAATATCCTTCGCTGCTGCTGGCAGAAAACTAACAGTGGATGTGCAGCAAGGTCGAAACCACTGATTGGAGGAGCTGTTCGAGCTCTGTTGGCTGGAGCTGACTCAAATCAGGAGATGGGTAGACATGGTGGACCTCGCTTGTGCACAGCACAGGTTTTCTGCTGATTCTACGAACAAAACAGCAACGGGGCAGAGCAAATGGGAAACGCTGTTGTTTAAAGCGAATATTTGTTTGCACAGTTGGTCGCGTGGGCGTCACGCTTCAAAAGATCTTCGTCATGGGATGGCAATACGTAGCTGTCGTTGACTCTTATTGTCTGGAAAAGGTTATCAGCTATTGTTATATCCAGGGTTTTTTTAAGGCGTTTTAGGGATATAATAATAATAATATTTTATTGCGGACTCATGGTCCAAAATCATACACAAGACCACAAAAAGTGGTTAGCTATACATCAGCGCACATTACAGAAACGGTGTTTGCACATATGATGACCAACATTGAGAGGAGCAAAGCACTTTATCTTCACCACAGCTCTATCATCATTTGCAAGAGCACAGAAAATGGGTATCCATACAGTAGCGCATCACACAACCGGTGTTAGCAACTTACACATGTCCAACCTTGAGAGCAGTAAAACACTTTCCCAGCACTTCTTACTTTTTTATGCTTGGTGTATACACAGTGTCCACACATTTTTACTACACAAAAGCAATACTGATGAGACGCAAACACCAAAACAGTTCACGGACAACTATAATGACATTTGGTCTCCACTATACAAGAGCATTGAATAATTAAGGAAAAATGAAGATTTGTAAAAAGCATCAGACATTTGAAGTGATCGAATAAAAAAGTTGGATGAAGATATATCTACATTTCGCAAAGTTCTTCTGCTCGTCTCTCTGTTAAGATGCTTGCTTTGTGTGTTGTCAGGGTTTTTTAAGGTGTTTTAGGGATCCGAATCGGGTCCGTAGACTCAGAGAAAATCGGGTCCCTACAGGTCCAAACCGGGTACTTAACATTTTCCTTAAAAAAGCCCTGGTATACCCTTTGTCCGTCTGTCGAGTCGACCAAAATGATTGTTGTTTAGAATAGGTAGAATGTATAAAGGTAATTCTATCGTCTAAACGCTGCTTTGTCCTAAAAATACCGAAATTTTTGTGATTCATACTCAGTGTTTCGGATCTCCGATATTTATCACGGATGAATCGAGTTCACTTGTGTTCTTGGTCTGGAAACTTAAGATGTGTGTCTGACGGCCACCGACAGGTTTATGTAGGTTGCTGGGAAACGCCCCAAATTGAAATATGAAACGCTGATACACCTCAAGAAATATCAGTGGAATTCTTGACAAATTTACTGAAGACTTTCTGGTGACGGTTCTAAGTACAGGTCTATAAGCTAAATGTTACAAGACAGTCAGTGTCGTATTTCTTAAGGGGTATCAGCAGGGCCGGATTTACTCAAAGCGAGGCCCTAGGCCAACTATGTCCAACCCAAATGGCTTACTGAGCCAAAATTATGTCACTATCTTAACCAGGGCCGCACGTTGAATGGCCTACTTTGATCTTAGCAAACTAAATTTAACTGAAAGCAAATCCTAACTGCAATGGTAACAGACGTGATAAAGTTGCACTGAGGACCACCTGCAACAAAAATGCCAAATTGAAGATTATCAAAATAAGGACAAATTGTCAGTATGCAGGATACTTTTACAACAGCGGAAACCTAAACTGGGCCGCATACGGCCTGCGGGTTGGAAATAGCTGCCCTAGGCCAATCCACTTGTGAGACACCCCTCACATTGTTACGAGATGTGGAAAATGAGAAAGCGTTAATGAATTTGCGCAAAACGCTTTCACTGCCTCAGACGCAAAAAGTGTGCAGTGACACGGAACTGTGGAAATCGTGCTTGGCTGGCGAGAACAGGATTTCTAATTTCCAAAGGCGAACCAACCGAAAACGTCTCGGTTAAAAATTGCCCAAACACATAACTTACGTATTTCATACGTTCCGCATCTATTTTTCTTATCTGCGCTCAACAGTAGTATCCAAAACATACAGTTTCCTTAAGCAAAACACGCTGCACATATGTGTGGCGGCATGAAGGCATTGAACCACAAGGGAGTGAGTACCTGGACTGTGGAGCCTGAGCCCAAGCACTTGGATGACTGGAGCCGGAGCCAAAAAATTTTGAATGGTTGAGCCGGAGTTTGAATTTTGAATTCCCGTTCAATAGACATATAGTTTGTGGAGCAAGGCTATTGTACAAACAATGGTTTTTAATGGACCTAATCGTTCTGGAGCCGGAGCCAAAAATTTTCGATGTCTGGAGCTGGACCCGGGGCCCAAAATTTAAGCTTCGGCTCCACAGACCTGGTGAGTACCACGTTGCGACTCTGTTACCACGGCTGTGAAAATCTCGCACACATGCCTAGTCTTTAGCAAAAGTTTCTCTTCCAAATACGTCATGTAAAATGCACCCAAAATGATTGCAACTGTTCGATTCATGATTCGCGACTTAGTTACTCTTTCAGGCTACAAATATCCGAACGCAACGAAAACGTCGCGCGAAAGGATATGAGGTTAAAATTTTCCATGTGTTGTCATATTGAAATACATTACGCAATAAATAAAAAGATACACTCATCAAATCTAGTAAGACTGAACATAGCACAGTAAACAATTTAAAATATTTTCCCCTGGCCTTCACACAACAGACATCATCTAGGACAGTTGTTCCTATTCCCAAAGATAATGGCATGAGGTCACCACCTCTTCGAAGGCCACGAAGGAGGTGCACGATAAAAGAGCAAACACTATTGTGATCAGCCGGATAAGTTGTTTACTACTGAAACTCCAGTTATGACCTTTACAAGACCTTTGTTTATGAAAGCACAAGACAAGTGGTTAGTGGAAAGTGTCATTTAAGTTTGTCATTAGTCAAGGTGGCGGTTGCTGTTTGCGCATCTGAGAGTTAAAAGAGAACACTTTGGCATTCCTTCAGGGGACCCTGTTTTAAAAACTATTGATCTAAACGAGTATCAAAATTTATTTGCCTGTGTGTGTCACTTTCCATGCACAGAATGCTCTGTGCAGACACGCTTCTGGTACATTGTTGCTCTTAATTCTTCTGAGTCTTGAAAAAGACTTTTCTTTTGAGCAACTAGTGGGCATCAAGCTAAAGAAACAGCCACACTATTGCTTCTACTGTACATTTGGGAAGGTCATCTGAATTTTTTCTCTGTATATAATTTGATTGAGATCTGCGTGATCTCCACTCTAACATGACCAATGATGCAGGTATATTTCTGTCATTGGTCAGCATTTATATGTTCCTTATTGATAAATACAGTATGCTTATCGATGCTTCGCAATTCGCAAATTTTGCAGTAGTTTGCAAAAACTGAAAAGGTTTCAAATCATTCAGTGTGCCAACAACATAGCCTACGTATTTTTGCACAAGTCAAGGTCAATTTATCTTCTGAGTGAATCATAACAAAATCGATGTGAAGAACATGGAGCTTCTGCGTGCCATTAGAAATTGCTTGGCGTATCAACGTGGCACGCGTGCCGTAGGTTGCCGACTCCTGGTGTACACCGTTAGACTTACCATAATTTCTACCGGGACATATTCAAAACCATGAATGAAATAACCTGACGAGCGGCCGAAGGCCTGAGCTTGGTAAATTTTATACCTCATTTCAGGGGTGGGCAATTAATTTGGTTCGGGGGCCACTTTGAGAAGGTCGCGATCAGCGGAGGGCCATAACTTCTGGAAATAGAAACAAATCTCTGTTCAAGTTAGCCTCAGCACTAATGTTTTCTGTGTTGAGTTGGAGAATATTTTTAATTTGAAGATTTTCGTGAATGCTTCCGCGGGCCACTGAAAACGCTGTGGTGGGCCACATTTGGCCCGCGAGCCGCTATTTGCCCACCCCTGCCTTATTTGTTTTAAGATTGTCTGAGAACACTGAAGACACTGGAAAAATGACGCAACAATAAGCCCCCAATCCTACAAATGGCCATTGAGCGGAATTATTTCATAACAATGCATCAGGCTGGAGTTCATTTCGAAAATTTCACTGAAGTGAAATTCCGGGACATTTTGCTAACCGGGACGGGACACCGGGCAGGGGCGCAGCCAGGAATTTTGTTCGGGAGGGGCCAGTCACTGACGTCGTCAGATTTCAAACTTCAGCTATTTTGCACAAAGATCATATTCATGTCACTGGAAATTTCTGGTCTATTACAACAGGATATGACGTCAAATATCTTCTACCAGTCGGCATCGACAAATTTTATCAAAGACAAGAAAACGTTTGCTTTCGCAGTGATCATTACCAAGCAGTTGTTAACCAAACAGTTTTCAATGAACATTAAGAGTAGCGGAAAGTGAAGCGCCGTGCAATGTTGTCCTCGAGAAGATCACTAATTATGCCTACTGAATAAGTCAAAATCAACTAAAAGTATGAGTGGATTCACAGGAACAAATCAGAGGATGCCAATAGCCAAATTTTGACTTTACAAAATACCTGCGAGCACAATTAAAAGATAAAATTCAGTCTACATTTCTTTTTGGAGAACTCATCGATAACCATCTCGGGATCAATGTCACATCACGATTATTCGTCAAAAAAGCCAATCCATCAGACGGTTTTGCCCAGGCCCATAACCAGCCTGGAACACCAGGTGGGGCGAAGAGTTTTCTGAGAGGGGCCCAAATTTTTAAGCTATGTCCAATCAGGCCCGTAACTACTTGGGACACCAGGGGTAACGAAGAGTTTTCTGAGAGGGGCCCCAAATTTTTCAAACTATGTCCAATCGTTTTCAACTATGCCCAACAGATTTTTCCAGGGGAGGGGCGGAAAGGTTTTCAGCTTCGCCCACTTTCCCCCCTGGTTACGGCCCTGTGTCCAATAGTTTTAAAGTACGTCCAACACATTTTTATAGGAGAGCCGTAAATTTTTCTAGCTAGTTACGGGCCTGGTTTTGCCCCATAGTGCTGTGTAGATAGGCTAGCAACCGTTGAAGCGTTGAAAATGAACGTTCATTTGTTGCGGTTGTGACTGGCAACGTTGCAAATAAGTGCAACAGTGTGTGAATGTTTGAGAAAAAGACGCAATTAGGGTGTCTCTATAAGGTTTAACTCGCAGCTCAGAGTTTGGTTTACTGGCTCAGGGGCTATGAGAGGGGGGTCCAGCAGATACATTGTTCCGGGCCCGACAGCTACGGATGGGCCTGAGACAGAAGGACGGGCCCGTAACCAGCTTGAGACACCAAGGGGGCGAAGAGTTTTCTGAGAGGGGCACATATTTTTTAACTATGTCCAATAGTTTTTAACTTTGTCCAGCACATTTTTCCAGGAAGACAAAAATTTTTCTAGGGGGGCCTTCGCTCGTAGTTGTAACTGCCAAAAGATGTCAAGTTTTTTCGAGTCGCAGTGCTATCAATATATAGCAAATGAAACTATCGATTGTATCATTATACAGTATGCAATAATTGTCTGGCCCGCGTAAAAGCTAGGTGTGTAAATATGACCCACAGCACCAAATGAGTATGGCTTACTATGACACACCTGCGTTACTGACATTCATGGAAAGACTCTGGAGTTACCAATACGAATCTGATTAGGTGAATGAAACTAAATTTCCTGAATAGTTCAGACAAATTGTTTACGAATATTTATCGAACTGATGTTGTACCGGCAATTGACTCCACGCATACCACAGTCTGCTGGAGGCCTCCTTGGATCTTGAAGCCCTAGGCTAGGTTTAAATTAACCTGATTTTAACTAAAATGCGTCCTTGCAAGTATCTTTTGAATTGGAAATGAAAAGAAATTGCAATACAAAGATTCTACATTAAACACAATTGCGCATTATGACACAATTGCAATGATTACTCATCGAGTTATGGGCATTCAAAGCTATATCTTTCGGTTTTGTGCAACTGTCTTTAACTTTTGTTCCAGGTTGTAGTAGAGACCTGATGGTGAATTTTTGGAATAGGTTAATTTGGTCAAAAAACCAAATTTGTTTTGCCCTACCCTAACAATTTTGCGGCTCTACGCTATGGATTAAGCGTGAGGTAATTCGGCATAGTTGATTCCTATGAAATGCCAGACAGCGGTAGATCATTAGACTTAATGGCTTGAAAAACATATGAAGTATGTGGAGGCCTAGTTATTTTTTAAATTCGGTGACGGCAATTGGCGGCAGGCAGAAGCCTGAATTGTGCTTCTTGCCGGAGCGGTTGAGGTGAACGCTCTTGCCCAAGGAGCGATACGGCAATTCACTCAGTGGCTGTGGATTGAACACCCAACATTCCAATTTAGAGGCGGACACTTTACCGCTGAGCTTTTGCCGCCCCCAAGTAGTTCTTTAGAAAATAATGGCCGAGGCAATGGTACGGAACAACAAACCACTACCGTACCACCGAACAGTGAAGCTGATAATCATGTGTCAAGCATGATATCCGAGGATGTTTAGCATAAAATAAGGGATAATACGTGGGGACATTTCGCGTTTGACTCGCTCCTGATGCCACAGAACTATTGAAGAACGCACAGAGCGACAGCTCTCAGCTTTGTCTTAATCTGGGCCCGAGTCTACAGCTAGCTGTCTCTGTGGAGTAAACGAGGTGACATGAAACAGTCTGACAAGGACGAAAAAGAAAACAAATATATACGATTACTTTTATTAGGGAAGCAATGAAGATATGAAAATTCTGTTCGGCAAAAATAAAGCGATTGGGCAACTGCCCAAACCTAGGCAGACGGAAAACAATCACAGAAAAATACGTACAAGTACAAAAACTCATTGCACATTTCGCGGGGAAGACCTGCACAGCATTCAAACGTAATGTTCAAGACGTGTTCGTCTGCTGTTGGCGGAACGTGGTCGCGTTGCCGTCACTTCGACTGGCGACGAGTCGCGAGGTAAGGCCGATGTGGAAACGCCCCTAGTGCGAGATTTTAGGTCTGTTTTCCGTCCACTGGGTAACCCCTTGGTACATGAATTGAAGGAAATTTTTCTCTGACGTGAAGATGCGCTTCGGCTGGCTGAGCTCCTCGTTTTGGTTGTATTCGAGGAACAATATGTGGAATCTGTGTTATACCTGTACGTATAAAGTTCTTTTTTATTGTACCAGAATGCAAAAACAAAGCTTTGTTGGTCTGTGGAGACACTGGTGGGTAAGGGCCACGAAACGCCTGTAGAATAGGCATACAAGCAGTGTTTATTTGTAGGCTAACATTTATTTATAACAGGCTTAAAATTGATCATTTAATATTATTTTCAAATTTCTTGGCAACTGCTGACTTTCTAATGGCATCCAGGAGATCTGCTGGTTTGCCCAAACGCCGTACAAACTTAACGTGTGGTTAACAGAAACGCACAACAAACAAAAACAACCATTAGCACAACACGTGTTAAGATCCAGAAATCGTAACAACGGGCAAGATCTTTTAATACTTATAGCGTTACTAACCACACAAAGTTATGAATGCAATCCGCTGGCAACCTTCGAAACAAGCATTGCAAGAATTTACTCACTCGATTCCACGTTCCAATGCATCTGCTGACGGTATATCCGCTAGTTGCTGAAAAACACCGGTCAACGCCTCGTAGTGCTTCCCGTAAGTCATCAGGAAGTTGAAATTCAGACCGTTAACTGGATCTGGACCCAGAATGTCTGCTTCTGAAATACAAATCCGCCTGTGAAGCAAACTCTTGACTTCTGCAACAACTTGTCTAAACAGTTTTTGCTGCGATGTCTGCTACGCATCGGCTTATCAAAGCGTACCTGGTATGGCGAATTCGACCGGATCTGGCAAAATAGACGACGACCTGCGACGAGAGCTATTTCCCGCGATAAAAATGTCGCTTTCATCGTCTGAACTTGTATCAGGGGGAGGCTGCAAAAGTTCGGAGGGCTGAAGATCTGCTGGTATGTCTGCAAAAATTTCTTTCTTTGCTCTTGACGACTGCTTGTAGCGTGCGTCGTTTGGGAGCACTTGCGGCGTCTTGCTGCGCGTCCTCACAGCCACGGCATTTAATCGGCGGCTGGGAAGGGACGAGGGGCGATCAGAGGAAGGGGGTAACGTTCGCTGGGACGGACTAAAATTGTAATCCAACATCTCCGTGGCAAGGGACGGGGGATAGCTGGTGCTGACGCTTTCGGTCAGCGAACTGCAGTAGCTGCGCGAAGACCTGCTGCCGTTCAAAAGTTCAATTTCGTCGCTCGTCAAACCAACCAAGCCGTTGAGATGCTGAAAACGCAATGCATGCAGCGTTAAACTAAAGCTAACCACTTGCAGAAAAGGCCCCACAGGCAGTTTCGCAATTGAGGCCTGTGTAATTGCAACAGTTGTTACTTTGATGTTTAAACGCTATCGAAACTTTGTGAAAATTATATAAATTACACAGCAATATTATTCCAGAACATTTCCTTACCTGACGGAAACTTTTACCCGGTCGTGTTTCAAACTACGCTGCGAAAGTTAATCGGCGTCTAGAAATATCTTAAAAAGCGATCAAAATGTATACCTGGACCATATTTTCAATAGTGGCCACTTTTTCTGGAGTTGATGACTGAATAGCTTCGTGTGAAGATGATCTCGTTGAAGAAGACGCAGCAGAACCGGAAACCATTCTTGGTCGTCTATTTCCATATTGACCTCTGTGTTAATTGAACAGTATTGTAAGTTTGATTTGACATTCACTCGAAAAGGTTTGTTGCTTGCACATAACAAAATGGGCAGCTGCCTACGATAGTCAATTTTGTTACATGTCAGGGCAAATCGTGTCTAGTGACTAAACGCACAGTTAGTACTTACTTCCAACGTGCTTGTGGTGGCAAATGCGTTTCAACCGGATTGGAATTTTTCAAAGCTGGATTTCTGCCATTCAAAATATACGGAGATTTGATGGGCAAACGCATTTTTTCGCCGAGCGCTTCATCCGCTGACTTTCGTTTTTTGTTCTCGGCAGGGGTTGGAGCTCTTTCTTCTGACGACAATGATGCATGTGCAGGCGACGCCCCTCGCGATGAGACTTTTGTCACCGCTAGGGACACTGAGGATTGCTGCTTTAAGCCTGAAGTAACTAGACAAAGTCGACCTCTTTCCATTGCACCATCGCCACCAGAATCTCGCTCGCTCTCGCGCATCGGAGGACGACTGGGCGTCCTGTTGTCGGCTTTCTCGCCGTAGCGTTCACGCATCAATGTGTTGTAATCGGGAAGCGGTGAGTTGGACTTCGACTTTCCTCCTTTTGGTGAATTTGCTGGAGGGATTTGATGCTTGTGGGGAACTGGTGTTAGCGATTCATTACGTGGCAATACTCTCTGCAAAAAAAGATGAGTCATCTCATTCCCTGCTGGTACTGTCGCTATCTTGCCTCAAAAGAAAAAAATAATATCAAGATGTCAAGTCGCATTTCACGTGTAAAGGGAGCTCCTTGAACTTCCCACTACTCTGGCATTTGAAGAAGTGGATCCCATGGCTCACATTCCAAGCTTTTATGACCCATACATACCAAAAAATAAAAAAAAGAAACACGGATCTTCTGTTTATGATCTCACAAGGAAAAATTTTGAAAAAATTTGATATACCATTCGATCGTCACCGAAAGTTAGAATAAGTAGCCTACATGAAAGTATAAAAAATATCTCTCTTTTCGATACCTGGCGTTACATGAGCGGGGTTAAGTGGTATAAGCCTACCGATGCTCTACAACCATCAATATCGCAATGACAAGGGCGTTCCGAAAACTTTACCGCGATTTTCTTTCCTTTTTTGGCCAAGCATCAAAAACACAGCAACGCTTATGCTCACGTTTTCAATGGAAGAAATTGGAGATTCACGGTTTGAAACATGAGTGTCGCTTCTCTGCGCAGCAGAGCTTGTGGCATCTTCATCAACAATGTGAACGTCGTCAGCAATAAGATCTGGCCGAACAGACTGGATGCAACCATTGCTTTCCGGTTTTGGGTTATCCGTTTGATAACAGACGTTGTTTCTTCCAGAAGATGTTGTTTCTAACAATATATAACAAACCAATTAAAAGCTCTAGCAAGCTTACCAGGAATCAACCGACAGGGGCTCTGCTTTCATAACTTTGCAAATTATTCAGACTTGTACATATTTGTATTCAAGCGATTAGTCTCCGTAAAAGTGGCTAGGTCAAAAAATTTGCTGATTGATGGGACTGTAGACTGCGTCACCGTTGCGAAGTCTAATTGCTTGAATAAAAAAAATATTACGCTCAAATTTATGTTCAAGCTGTGGAAAGCGGTATATAGGAAAAACGGGATACTGCCTATCTCTTTACCTGCTGCGTCTTGTGTTGCTCTGTCGAAGCAGCTCGTGTAAGGCCTTGTAGTGTCCTTTCCTTTCTTTCGGTTGCGGAAAACACAAATAGTGAAGACAGCAATCATAAGCAGAAGAACGACAGCTATGATCACGATGATCCACCAAGCTAGGCCGGACTCATTCGATAGTACACAGACACCGTCCTCGTTTTCTTGATAGCCGGAAGTGCAAACGCAAACAGTGGAAAAAGAACTCGTTCCGGCAGGAGCACATTCGCGATGTGGACCTGAAAAAACTCGAGTTCAAATTAACGAGAAAGAAATGATGGATAACTTGGAATTGATGGAGAAAATTTGAGGCTTCGCCTGTTAGGGTGCATCTCCTACTGCGTTGCAGTTATTATCTTCTTCACACACGTAATTTGGCACGGATCCGTCGCCATGGGGGGCTTTTGTGGGCTAACCCCCAAAACTGAAGTATAAAACACTACAAATCAGTAACGTTTTGTCATTTTTACAATGTCAAGCCGCCCTGCACAAACGTAAAGCCCCTGTTAAAGGCTTTCTGGCGACGGTTCTGGTTCGATATCATATTTAGTTACAAGAATAGAGAACAAATTTGAAAAATTCATTTGCCTTCAGTAATGCAGTCCACAGCTCCGCATGGCAGAAACACTTCGCAAGTGCTTCCAGTGTAGTTGGCGGCACATATGCATTGATACGATCGATCAGCCTGTGGAATGCAGGTTCCTCCACCTTGACAGGGCGATGAAGAGCACATTCCTAATGGGATGCACTCGAAAGCTTCCCTGATAACCAATTAAAAACCAATGGGTTAACACTCTAGTAAAAAACTTTTGCTAAACTGTGTACAGTACAAGGTTCGTTGGTAATGATCTGGCAGTAGTGTAGGTATCGTATCCTGTGACGCGAAAAACTAATATCTGTTTAATGATTTGCTTGATAATTCTTACAGCGATGAAGGTGTGAATGAGTTATTCCAGAGCTCTTCAACCGGTGGAGTGCACCAAAATATGCGTGGGGTGAACCACTACGAAAGGGTTCACAAGGGTGCATCACCAACTTGTCACACTAAACAGATATTTTGTAAACTTCCTGTTATCAAAAATGAGCAATTAACCAATCAATGACTTTCAGGATTTAACCTAGACTTTGCACATTCTAAAGTGTGGTGGGTAAGCATCAGACCATGTCAAGCTAATTGACGTAAGTGTTGTAATGAGTTGATTGTTTGTGATTCTTAAAGCAACAAACAATGAGCCATTATCAATTGAATTGTGTAGCTGAGTTATCGAAACAGGTCATGGTACTTACAGACATGGGCGCAATTAGGTGGGGGACATGAGGGACGTGTCAGTAAATAGGGTGCATGATTTAAATCAAATGGGGTGCATGAGTTTGTCAAAACATCTTAAGGGTGCACCACAACAAAAAAGGTTGAAGAGCACTGAGTTATTCAACGTATCGAAGTGGTGGAACAGTAAAACTGTTTTCTCTAATCGCGTACCATACGTCCTTGCAATGCTGATCCTCCGTACAAGGCGCCGAGGCGCACATGTCGCTGCCAGAACATCCGTGCGTAACCGTGCCGGTAATTTCTTGAGCAACAACCAAAATCGAACTGCCGCCATCATCGGTCAAAGGTTGTGGACGACCGTTGAGATGGAAGTTGAACACACATCCGTCCAAACTTGGCGCAGTGTTGAACGTTTCAGCTGGTGCACCTCCAACGTAAATAGCCTAGAAATGCATATATGCTTTGATTTAGGAAAATAAGTTTTTGTATAAATTCCTGTAGATGACGAAATTGCTGAAAAGCGATAAACCAGGTAAGTGCAGGATTTGGTCAAGTCTGGCAACTGATAATTTCAGTGGTAATATGGTAATACGCTCGATTCGCCCTGCAAGGCTTTGTTAACTGCATTCTAACTCACCGACACTTGTGCTGGATCGCTGAAGTCAGCTATGCCCGAAGCCAGTTCGAAATGCATTCTAGCGTTGGCGTCGTAGACCACACTCAACAAACTTGGGTTGGCCGCAGAAATGGATATGTTGACCGTATGCCATTTCCCATCCGCAGTTTCAGTCGCAATGGTGCGTTGACTTACTGAGCTCGTGTCATGCCAATAAACCAGTGAATGGTTCTGAACCTGTGTAACAAAAAATTTTCAAACAATGACATAGGGTGGCAATAGCAGCACCAACGTAACACAAACATGCTTAATGACTACAAAACCGACATTTGTTCGTTGGTAATGGCCGAGTCATAAGGGTGTATCTGGATTTAGCACAGTTACGTTACATTTTTAACCCAAAACTTAAAGAGTTTTCCAATCCAGTTACGGTTCACGCGGAACTGACTTTGACAATGTTGTATACGGCCCGTCAGCGGCAAAAAAACACCGAAACTCGATTGCATCGCCAGGGCATACTATGGTTTGGAATGGAATATGAAATGGAAGGAAAAAAGAGGTATGGAATATGGAATGACTCAAGTATGCAATGGAAGATTTGATGTATGGAATGGAACAAATCTTCCATATTCCATACAAATTCCATACTTGCACATTTTGACATGGTGTTGCTGAAGTCCGGTTTTTCTTTCAGTTGAAGATATTAGCAAACAGAGTCTGAGTTCGACTAGAACAGTAATCCGTAATCTGAGGGTGGTCTTCGTAATCTCCGTCACAAACAGTAACGTCGAGGCGAAAAGGAAGTCACTGTATTCTGATTCTGTTCGCATGGGGACAGGGGCATTGTCACCAGACTTCTGCAAGTTTACTTCCGTGCTGCCAGCCTGCCATTGTGTAAGACGAGATAACTACCTCGCCAGGGTTGCCAGACATCTTTTGAGAAAAAAAGCCAAACCATATCCAAAAAAAGCCAAACGGGGTAAAAAAAGCCAAATTGTTAAAAACCATGAAATTTCTGCCTTTTCCATGTGTTACCATGCTTTCTCCAAGGTGGTCGACAAAGCGAATAGCACTGTGACAGATTATGCTCACGGCAATCTGAAATTCATCCAGTTTCTGTGCATCACTTTTGCTGCTTGAAGTCTTAACACTTTAAAGGCAGTGCTATTCGCTTTGTTGATCACCTTGGAGAAAATATGGTAACACATGGAAAAGGCAGAAATTTCGTGGTTTTTAACAATTTGGCTTTTTTTACCCCGTTTGGCCTGCCTCATGAGGTTTGTCCTACTGGTGGAACTTCCTCCTATGTTTTTAGGTTTTTTCATGATTCATCAAGTTAGTGACTACTGTGCCTTAGTATAGTTCTAGTGTGGCATAACTTGCAATATGCATTTTCTGAACAATCACTGGCCTTCTAGTTCTTCAACTAAAGAAATGTCTTTTCCCATTACTA
>JGI24159J19872_10000962_pt1 | contig 29713 bp, 33 predicted proteins | sample Ectturendosymbi4_FD_19872 | JGI IMG/M metagenome (IMG submission 19872)
GATTTAATCTTTACAAATGATGAAATCTCAGTTTGATGGCTGTAGGCTTTATTTTAATCAATCACCAGAGTTTTATTTAAAACGTCACCAAGGCACGGTCCTCACCTGGTCGCCCCATTCGTTCACAATCGGCATGTTGATGTCATCAATGAACACCGTCATCTTCTTTCCAGCGGGTGGACCGTACGTGGTGCCCACTCTTTTGTCGACGTAACTTTCAATGGTTCGCTAAAAAATTCAAAAAACGTGAAGTTTTACTTTGGCAACATCGCAAAGCACGTCATAACACTGTCAAATTAAAATGAATTAGAATAAAAAAACAACACTTGTCTTAGTAATTCTAGTACTTTTACGGAATAAACCCAAAATTCCTGACAAACGTCCAAATGTAACAGCTTCAGCAAAGCCGCAATTACCAACCAAGTCTACGCTTGACATAAAGCAACAAAGCTGGAACAAAACCACATGATGAAGTTCACCATCGACGACTGACTTGGAGTGACGCGAATAGTTTTTTGCCTCGTGTGTAAGACTCGATGTAGTTAATGCCAGTGATTCCAGTCATGAGCGCAGGAAGGAATTTTCAAGGGGGACCAACAGTGGTGGAGAAATTTTACTTTACTAACTCGAAACTAACAGAACAACATTTTTCTACTAAAACTTTCATAAGAAAATAATACATTTCAAAATCCAGGGAGGCCTTTGTCCTCCCTGTCACCCCCTTCTGACGCCCACGATTCCAGTAGACTTGATATGAAACATATTTCTATGACTCGGGCTCGAATTGCACTTGAGCCCTGTGACTCGGCTCGTGACTAGACGCATGTCGCTAGATCATATTTCTTGAACAGTAATGTCGTTGACGTTCGCTCAGCAAAATATTTGGCCGTCGCGGATTCAGGTCAAGAGCATGCGTTAATCAGATTCATAAGTTTAAATGAAATTTGGTCGAAAACACGTTTCGTTGAAAAATGCGGTTTCAAAGAAGGAAAACCAATATCCCGTGAACTGTTTGTACATCGGAGCACTCTGCGTGCCTTGGCATCGGCAAATTGAAACCTATTTGCAAATCACTTTGTCGTCACAAGCATGGTAGAGCTGACCTGGAACATGTTGGGGGTGGTTGCGCTGCTGAAGTTCAAAGCCTTCGTGAGATGTCGCTCCGGGTCGTACTTCTTGCAGTAGCCTTTGATCATCACAGTCTTGGCTGTGCCCTGCTCGCCGATCAGCAGAACGCCTTTCTCCTAACAAACGTAACAATCCCTTTCACCAACTCCGCTTCGAGACCTTACCGTAAATGCCTTTTACTGCAGCGAACAATGTTTGAGCTTGTCAGTAAAGATTTGGTGTTTATAGTAAAAAAAGTGTTGCGCTGAAAAATGTTTGCTGTTTAATGTACGTTGTTTCAAAACCAAAATACTGTATTTGGTTCACTTTTAGCGAAAAATCTGGCAATGCAAATAAATTTTGACTTTGAAACATAAGGTACAGTATTTGAAATAGAAACATGATTGCGTCATCAGTGACCTGCTTCATGATGCAGTCCATCAGGAAGTCGGTTCGGACGTTATCCACGTTGGGTACCAAAATACCCATGTAATCGGGTATCGAGTCTTTCGGGTAGATGTACTCGGGTACGCGTTCACTCCAGTGTTCCCACTCACCGTTTTGAGTGACCTGTAACACGCGAAAAGGATTTTATTACTTGCGCCGTGTTCGGCGCACTTTTATGAAAATCCGGCACCAACGTTGCGATTAATTCGTCCCGAAGTAGCCAAACTTTTCAATATTGAAAAAGTGGCGCGTCACGCATGGATAATCTCGTTGAGGACATTTCTGAGCAGTCAGTATGCAATCTATTTTGGGCGCCTTAACTTGCAGTTCGCTTGATTTGGATCATTTGAAGAATATTTTGCCAACAATCAAAATGCACCGGCAACTTTTTTTCAGAAAAAAAATGACGTTTTGTAAAATGTGTTGAAGTGATTTTCCGTTGAACGGAAGTGTTCAAAGATCCAGAAAAGATAATAAATCAAGTCAAACGCAAAAACTAAAGACGGAACGCTTACTTTTTCAACGCAGCGTTTGAACTTGTTAAGAAAAGAACCAAAAACCTCTCGCAAAGTTTTTCGTGCATTCCGACATCGTTGCAAATGCGAACTAACAGATTTCTCTACAAACATACCACATATTCGAACATCGTTTCGTCTTCCTTAACCGGAGGAATGGCAAGGTCGACACTTTTCGCTCTTATAAATTCCTCAAGCTTTGCGCGGTCGTCCAGTTCCAGAATAGCACCTGTGCGAAAGCCGGACAATAATGACCGAGCCAAACAAACTGAACCGGCCTTTTTCTCAAAACATCTTTTTGCAAACGTGATTAAAGAATAAAAAACGAATTTTGGAGAGTGGTGGCAACAGCTAACACATACATCTGCCAACCGCTCGACAGAATGAAAAGGAGCTTTCAAAGCAAGAAATTTTCAGCCAATTTTGGAAACAAATCCGACATTGCCAACAAACATTGACCAGGTGGCGCTACAGGGCAAGTTCATTCTCACCGATCGACCACATCAGACTGAAGAAGAACAGCCGGCAAAGATGGACCTTGCTCAGTTGCTTGCTGTGTTCCTCTTCGCTCGGTATCAGACCTGCGACAATCAACATTGCTGATACGTAAGCGACTCCTGGAAACACGAGAATAATCCACAGCATTCCCTGGCGGCTCCGGTTAAACTTTGGAGTGGCAAACAGCGATAAAAGTTATCATCAGGTTCAGATTTTCACTTCATCGTTTCGTTTCTCGTGGCATTAAAGCTACCTGCTTAGGTCCAGTCTCTGTGCCTTAAATTGCCTTTTGATTTTTTTTGAACCCTTCTCCCGGCAATTTCTCCTCGTTGAAATGCTAAAGTCAAACAGGCAACAAACCTGCAGCAAGTATAATAGTTTCCCCACCAGGACCGCAACCAGGGGGGCAACTGGGCAATTGGCCCCCCGGAATATTCAAAAACATGCTTAGCTGCTAGGTACAACAACAAGTTACAATAGTTTCCCTCCCAAGCTGGTTGCGGTCTGTTCCTCACATTAATATTTCGGCACTAACGGAAGCTTATACTACGCAAAGTATTCCATGAAGTGCTGCTTCACAAGGAATCTACACGCTGAAAAAGAGAATCAGCCCAAGCNCGGACATTCGCCAACGCCAGAAGAATGTATCGGGTGAGTGTCGTACATAAAGTGTTCTGCGATAATGCAACAGCTGNCCGGAAGGCAGTCACTGTTTGCAGTTTTTGTCGCAAAACCTTCGTAACAACAAATTCATGAAGCAAAACGGGACTTTCCATTCAAAAACACAAATGGTGGGGAAAACTGAATTGTGTCAAGGCTGCAAGATGCCAAAAATACAGAGAAGTCTAAACGAATTACGTAGATTTTCTGGAAGGTGTACAAAAATCTGCGGCCAAAGAAAACTTTCCAAACCTGCATCCGCATGTACACTCACACACCTTGCAAGATGTCGATTGCTTGTCTGATGTACATGCACTCCAGCAGGGTCATTTTTGGATTTAGTTCGGAGAAGAGATAATCAAGACAAGCCTGGAACAGCACAAAAACATCGGTTACGTTAATTGTAAATCTTTGGTCGTTGTAGTCTTGGCCAAATTCACATTGATTGAATTTTGAAAAAATGTGGGTCCTATAGCCGAGATCAAATGTTAAAAAAGAGCAGTTCCTTAACGTTCCGAAACATGAAAGTGCTAGAGCGAGTTACAATCTAACAACTTTTAGATACTGTCTATGGAAAGAAATCCTTTCTCAGCACAGAATCAGACACTAAGATCTGACAGAGTATATATTTCGCCTACAAAGTAGGCATCATCAGCTCTTATTCAAAAATCCTTTTCCCTCTTTCACAAGCCTCGTAAATCGATTCGAAAACAAACCAGGTAAATCGATTTTCACAAACCTGGTAAATCGATTCGAACGACTGCCACAAGGTGTCGTTCTGCTGCACGGAAAGAGTTTGGAGCCAGCTTTTCAAAATCGGCTGCCAGTCGAGGACAGATGAACTCATGAAGACCATACCTTGAAGTACGCATATTTCCGTGATGAATTTGTAATTTTTACCACGCAAAAATCACTAAACGTTTCCTATAAGGAAGACCGAAATAGTCAGCAGTATCCAGTTTTGAGAAACACACCTGTTTGATATTCTTCAAAAAAATTCAATGCCAGTCATGATGCAATCGCATTTCGCTTGTCTTTGATATGAAAACACTTTTAGTGTAAACATAAAGAATAGTTGCAAGCGAGAAAAAATCTTTANAATGTGGCAANTTAGACTGACGCTTCTCATGACCAACATTTTTATGCTACTGTGCCTTGTTCATATACTTTTCGTATACGCTTATTTCAGNAAAAATTACTGGGAAGGATTTTTTGCACCTCTGTGCAGGAACACAAAANGATCAGTTCAAATGAAAAGCCAATGTTTTGGCGACTAACCATTCCTGGACACTGTTGCNGGAGAGGCGTTGTCAATGTTGTGCGGTTCAAACACGATCTTGCAGTTAGGCGCCATTGGAATCCGATCACCATTGGCCAAGGTCAGCGTCTTATTGTCGTCCAGGACTGAGTTGAGGTTCTCAATCCAGATAGCATCAACAGGCCCGTCCAATACCAACCAGATGTGTTCTCCCTGGTCAGTGAGAAGAACCAAAAGCAAAATTCAGTCTCAATATAAGTTGAAGAAATTAACTTCGGCTGTTTTTGCAAAACGGTACCGGCGAACCGTTGCATCACTAAACAAAAACAATTAGTGTTGATTTGAATATAAAATAGTGGATCAAATCAGAGAGATGTGTCTTTTCAGATCAACTGCCATGTAGTTGTGCGCAGAACGGTAGGAGCTCCAAGACAATGTTACTTTAACTAACGCGAAAGGCTGCAGTTTTTATCAACACAAGGCTAAAAGTGCGCTAAACATATTTTGTCCGTTTTTTTGCTTTGAAAAAAATGCTTTGCAAGATATCAGCGCGCATTAAGAAACGTTGAGCAAACACAGGAAACCTTCTTCGCTTTGTGAGTTCGTCTCCAAAGAGTAGAAAATATTCCATCGGTCCAATCATTGGTTGCCACGTCAAGCGTGCCGAACATCTGCGGGGCTGTGATGGCTTTCGGGTTCATTCGCATTTCCCTGTAAAAAAACAATATTCAATATTCCAAGCTTTTTTGCCGAAAGAAAAAAGTGTAATTTGAAACAGACTCCACGACAAGAGCAAAGTTTTGTCAACCGCTTCAAAAATCTCAACGAACGGAATTGCCAACATTACTACAGATTTAAAGTCTTGCTGCGCAGGTACAAGTTTTGCTGCGCAGGTACAAACAGATATATTCGAAAGTTGCACAAATCTTCAAAACGTTAATCTTTCCCGACTTCCGTGAACATGCGCTTTGTGCAAAGCTGTGTCGTTGAGGTAAAGGATTTCTTGGAAATTAATTTCGTTTTAATGGGAATTGCGTTTTAAGTCAGTCGGGAGCAGCCAGTGCTTTGGAAAAACCTGTACATACAATGGTTGTTAACTTGTTATACGTTTCGTTTTATGGACTTATTTTGTTGGCGTCATTGCTGACATTCGCACGATGCGACCGGCACTGCAGATATTAGCACAGTGGTAACGACAAGTCTCGGCTATATGACGTCACAGACCACAGGCACAAACGTCACCTGTGCGGTTCGCCGCAGTCCGCCATCGCCTTCATCAGCACGTTGATGCACTTGGTCTTTCCGGCGCCACTCGGGCCCAGGGCCATCATGCCGTGCCGGACTCTTTGGGTCTCGAACAGCTGAATCAACTTGAGGACCCAGGGCGGGTGGAAGATCAGACCGGACTCGTGAACCTGCACAGGAACAATCCAAACGCTGGAAGTTTTGTTCAAGTGATTTGCTTTGAAATCTTACCACAACAATTATCCGCGCCGCCTCCCATTCCTATCAATGAATGAATAAGCGGTGACTTTGCCCGTTTTGCCGCCAGAATTGTGTCTTGCTCAACGCCTGGGGTGATTGTTCAATGAACCTAACTGGGCAATTATCATTACAAAGCAAACTATAGCAAAGTATTTCAGACAGTATCTGTATAACTGTGTTTCGTTGGGAAAGATTACATTTAATATAGCGCTGCGTTTTCTAGTGCTAAATTAAACGAAGCACAATTTATTTGCAAACATAACACTCTTAAAAAATCTTAGACCAGAAAACTAGACGCGCAGATAGAAACTGTTCTCCAGGAAGGAGCTGTTTTGCAAAATGTTTTCGCAAAAATCTGTTTATTCGGATCCCTATAAGGCGACTTAAAAACAGCAAAAACCTCCGCAACCACCGAATATGAGAAAACGACCGACCTGTTTCTCGATTGCAGCTTCCAGTTCAGGATAACCAGCTTTGTCGAGTTGGATGCCGGGGAAGAGATCGTTGATGAGGGAGAGGAAGAGGGGCTCGTCCTCATCGACCAGCTTGGACAGGTTCATGTCGCGCAGCACTCGCATCACAATCGTTGGTTCGGGGTCTTCCGGGGAGGAGCGTTTGACGCCACCGAGTGTCCGGAGCACGGACAGAATGTTACGTAAACCGAAGTCATAATGGACCTGTGCGACAAAAGTTAAGGCTTTTCAAGGTGCATTATCAACAAAAAAGCAAGGGTAGCTTGATTTTCAAGTGGGGGCACAAGCGAACGGGTGCGAAAAAGGCCGGCTTTGAAACGCCTTATCTTTCAACGTCAAGTGCTACAGTTTAAATTAAATGTCCAAACGGTTTAAACTGCGGTTAAGCAAACGTTAGAACAGAATTCACGCAGACGTCCCGGTCGTGTAAATGCAGATTTAAGACTAGCGAGCAGTGGTTTACATCATCAACCGAAATTGTCTTAGAGATCTCACCACTAAACGTTTTCTACCGTTAAAGGTATTTTGCGCGTTGCGATGAAATCCTAAAAGTTAAAGCAAATATCTTGAAACACGTAAGCTTTTCTGGTACCATGTGCGCCTAGTTTTTCTGTTTTTCGAAGAAAAATCGATTGGTTGCTAACTCTTTTTTCGAAAAAATTTATTGTTCACTTGTTTCGATCATCAAAAACGATTTGTTGCTCACTTGTTTGGACAGTTGCTCCTCGCAGAGTTTGTACAAAGTGTAGAACTTCTTCGAGAGGACGATGTTCTCGATGAAACCGCACGACGCGAGTTTGACCCGGATGATGATGCTGCGGTCAGGAACCATCATGGCCACTGGCCGGAAAATGATTTTCAGGTTTTCAGGCAGTTCCTGACGTCCGGCGTAACCCGGGTTCTGAAAAAAAATTAAGCGTTACGTATTTGAGCAGCAAACTGTGAACCCACTTTACTGGAACCAAGAGACACCACGGAAAGAAGCGAAGTCGCTGATGCAACGTTCAGTCACGACGACTTTGAAAGCAACTAATCAACGGGAAAAAAACGTCTTTGTTCAACCAGGAAAAATGCTGACAAAACAAGGCTTTGATTTTTAAGAATAGACCAGTTTTATCGAGAAATACGAAATGCTTAATGAAGATCCATGTGAGGATATAAGTATGGAACATGAAAGCGTTGGCAGCTAACAAACACGTAAAATTTTTTGACTCGACCCAAATTTAAGGCTAGGCTCAAAGTCTTATCAACGGCAAAGTGCAACAGATTTGGAGAACGCCTCTTTATGAACATTTTATAAAAAGACTTGATTGTCTGAACCAGCATAGGTTTCCAACTATTCAGCATGAATATTAGTTTACATTGCCGTTCTATTTCAACTTTGCCCAATGTTATGTTGAGCTCCTTTCACAGCGAATTTTCGCAGACTGACAAAGGCTGCAGTAGTTCGTGCATTCAGAGAAGTTAACAAGCCGTTGCGTCGGACGAAAAAACTTGCCATTGTGAGGAAAATTCCAAACTCTCTGTCCATGTCGACCACGTCGCCGTCAGTGAAGATGAACTGCGGCTTCTTCATCTTTTTGCACTGGAGGACAATGGCGATCTGCTGCGCCGCCACTGAGAGCACAGGGAGCTCGATACGGTTGAATTCGTCGAAGCAACCCCACGAACCGGACTGAGCCAGTCCTGAAAAATAAACGGATACGATGTAGGTGGCCTTTATAATGAACTGATACAACGTAGGTTGCATTTATACTAAACGGATACGATGTAGGTTGCACTTGTAATAAACGGATACGATGTAGATTACACACTTTTCACTGGACCGCCAGCACCAATGCGCCCGAAATGATGACAAACTGCGGAACTGCTCCCATTATTAAGAAAAAAACACGAAGTGATGTAACTGCCTCACAGAAAAATGGTTCTTTTTGTTTATATGTTCATCATAATTGAGTGATGACCAGAGACACGGTCAAGTACGACATACCCTTGTAGATTCTGCCAAGACCTCTGTAGTCCATTTGGTCAGAGCAGTTGAACACGACCACGTATTTGCCCAAACATTTGCCCATGTCCTTGGTGGTCTCGGTCTTTCCGGTTCCGGCCGGGCCAGCCGGGGCACCGCCCATGCTCATGCCCAGGGCCTGAGCCAGTGTGATGTAACACCTGTAAAATTGTATTAGTGGTAAGTAGAACCTCATGCAATTTTTAAGAAATAGTTTCAAGACTGCTTTGTCATTAAAAAGTGGAAGGGTTAATCACGCTAAAAACCAGCGAATGTAATTGACGACACTGGTTCATATCCTTTAACAAGGTGCGACATATATTCTGCGACATTTTTTGGATTAATAACTTGCTCTTGCGTTTTTGAAATAGTTCTGAATGCATTTCAAGCAATGACGGATACCTCAGTGACACGACAAGCTGGAACACAGTGGTATGTGTAAGCACTACAAAGCCAAAACCATCGAACAAAAACTACCACCATTGCGTAAATTCCACGGCACTGCGCACAAAAAAATTATGCCAAGATGTTGCCATGATGTGAAGTTAAATAGGTTTGTTGTTTGTCAGACGGTTCCGAAGTAACCTCAGGAATCTTCCTTTGTGACGTCACAAACCGATAGTGCATGACACAAAACATTTTGGCATTATCTACAACGCGAACACGAAGCGATCACTAAAAGATTTGCCCTTTGCTACAGTAAAATTTGCAAAGTCACTCATCAAGCGTAATGCCGTACTTTGAAAACATGGGTAAGCGTTTTACTAAGTTATATTGTCCGGAATTAGCTTCTTTTATTTGAAAGCGACATCCAACACGTCTATGAAAAGTTAAGGTAAGAGTTTTGTTTTTCAAAGTCCGGGAACTGACAACAGTCCTGGACATACCTTACGTTCGCTCTTCTATTAAATAAACGGCAAAGAGATCGAAAAAACTGTTTTAGGATTTCTTTCCTTTCTGATTTGCTCGTATCATTAATCCTACCAGATGCTTTACATCTGTCATGTCGAAACTCAAACACTCGCCGTAATTTTTGCACACAAACCTATCAGTGAGTGGTGTGATGACAAGGCGCTCTGTGCAGCCGGTGTATTCGTTGCAGTAATCGAAATCGACGTCAGTGATCTGCACCAAGCAGCGGTCAGTGTCCTCCACGAAATAGAACCTGGACTGCTTCAACCACTCGAAGTCGTTCGGAGACTTGATGTGCATTCGACACTGCAAACAATATCAGACGTCGACTGAGTCCTTGGTCTCGGTGAAGTTGACTAAAGGCTAAAACAGCGGTTCCGAAACGTTTTCAGGGAGACCCAAATCTGAGTTTGCAGGTGACGTCGAAATCACACAATTCAGTTTTGGGGCGCTTCGGCGCGACCCACTTTTTAACCCATCGCGATCCTCGTTTGTGTCGCGACCCATACTTTGGGAACCACTGGACTAAAATCTAAATGCGTTTTGATATTTTTGCTGCAAGGTTGAAAAGAAAACGTTGCCATCTTTATCTGCTGTGTTTCACCATCTCTCAAATGAAATGCTCAAAAGCGGATAATGTCAAAGAGTTGATCATTTTTAAAACGTACTAATTTTTTGAGAAATAGGAAAGCAGACACTAAACGTTTAAATCAGCGAAGTCCACAAGATGAAGATTTAAGTAACAAACAGACATGACGCAAGTAACGAACAGTTGAAAGTTACCGCTACATTGATGACACCGCGCTGGTAACTTACCATATCGTCGAAGATGTCTCTCTGGTGGACATGGATGGTGACCAACGTCTCGAATTTCGTGCGCTCGTATTTGGTCAGTTCCATGGTGGTCATTCCAATCAGCTCGTTTAAGATGTCAAGGAAGCGTTGGTTCGTGGTTGCCATAGCCTGGATGGTAGAGGATAAAAAAAAACATTTAGAATATAGAAAATAAAAAGCACTAAATCTACAACATAAAACAGAAAATAAACACTAAATACTAAAAACGAAAACAAATAACAAATAAATAAACAACGAGGTTGTAACGTGGCAGAAACTCTTGTTGAAACTGTGCAGAGCGACTTAGGAATACCGAAAGTATCTGTCGATCGGTCGGCCGCTGTGATTGGATAATAAATAGCTGTACTTTGTTGCAATGTTTGTTTGTCACTTGTGTCTGAGATCTGAACGAATTCCAGATCTTATGATGCCAACAGTCGTTGTTGCGCTGATCGCAGCGCCTGTAGCACGACAAGCGCAATTGTGTGTGAGCNGATATATGGAATGGTAGACAGGAATAGTGGAGACAGGCAAAATCTAAACAGTGGATAATTTCAACTGATGCAAAAGTTGTTCAGAATATGCTGCGTTGTTTGTCCTAACGTTTGTGGCATATCTTTGTGTACATCTAAAAATGTTGCTAGCGTAACCCCCCAAAAACAGATAAAATACTGAAAAATTGCGTAAAATAAAAGCACGCCGCATTCACCTTCTTGTCAGACTTGGCATTGCCCAGAGCAACCTCGGCGTCTCGCGTCCACAGCATCTGTATGCCGAGCAACCCGACCTGGGCCGGGAAGACGTTCTCAAATTCGATCAGCTTGAAGGAGGAAGTGTCGGCGATCGCGGACGCCGCCTTGCGAATCACCGAGTGCACGGTCGAACGGACCATGTCCAGCAAGCTCTTGAGCCAGACTTCGACGTTGCCCTGAACGCGTTTGTTTCGAAAGTCAGACGGAGTGAAATTGATGCCAAGCACCAACAAACCAGCGTTTTTTAGATAGATCTTTATCCGTTAACTATAAAATTGCCCTTTATATCCGAGCTCTCTGATTCAGATTGGTGCATACATGATTCAGATTCGTACATGCGCGTAATCAGATGAAACACTTTCAAGCGAAAAAATTTAGCAACAGCGTAGGTTTTCTTTCGCTATTTTGATCATAGAGAATTTTCTTTAAAAAATATTTTTTTATTTAACCCCTTTTCTGTAAAAGCCATACTTTTTGTTGAGAAAAAAACAGCTGATCTACCACCAAACACACCCACAAGCAATCCTCGCCGGCGGTGAAACATACGGTTTTGCATTTGTCGCGAAATCAACCCATGTGACCGGGTGAAGCAACCCACGTGACGGGGTGAAGCAACCCACGTGACGGGGTGAAGCAACCCATGTCACGGGGTGAAGCAACCCACGTGACGGGGTTAAGCAACCCACGTGACGGGGGGAAACAACCCACGTGATGGGGGAAGCAACCCACGTGACGGAGGAAGCAACTCACGTGACGGGGTGAAGCAACTCACGTGACGGGGTGAAGTAATCCACGTGACGGGGTGAAGCAACTAACGTGACGTGATGAAGCAAACCGCGTGATGGGGTGAAGACTTTTTCACATGGAGGTATTGCTGTACATTGTTTTCGTTGCACATTTAACGAAATGAAATTCTGCAGCAGTGCAGCAGACGAAATTTTTGTTGTTCTTTTTCCCTATTACCTGAGCCATGACTGCAGTATCGAGCTCAACTGCTTCGTCTTCCTGGGAGCGGAGTTTGACGATCCGATCATAGACTTTTTCGTCGAAGTCCACTCGATAAACGTTATCGAACAAGCTGAGAAGATGTGCCTAGAAAACGTTGACCTTTCTGCGTTAAACAACCGCTCGAAATTTAAAAGGATGCTTCTTCAACAAATTTTATTTTCGTTCCACGCAAGTAAAAGCAGAATGAACATGTTTTCACTCTGTTCATTCTGCAAAAGCAAAATTAACGTATTGCTGCAAAAGCAAAAGCAGAACAAAAAGGGCAACCGACGTTCATTTGCAAAATAATTGTTTTGTTTCTGGCTGTTTTGTACTGTACTGAGCATTCACACCAAACATATATCAAGAACGCTCTTTGTATACAGTTGGTTTCAAAAACAAAGCAAAGTTTACTGCACAGAATAAATTCCACCATTTCAAAACTGTGGTTCAAAGAACGAGGATTCATAAATTTCTGTCCACAACATAGACGGTCATTGTCACTGGACACAAAGAGTGGATTTTTGTAATAATTTAGAAGGGTCCTGTTAATCAGGGTGTGAACCTGGGTGATTCCTCACTGGGGGTAATATTGTATTTGCGAGGGAGGAATCATGTTTCTGCGTAAAAAGCGATTGTAACGTTTATATTCACCCAACAAAATGTGGGGGATTAACTGTGAATAGCGGTTAACGGGGCCTGTGGGATAAAAAGGGTCGAGAACCACTATAGCTAAAGTTAAGTTTTTGAAGATCCGTCTATGAACTGTACCTGAATCGTGTGGGAGTCGCTGGCCTGGCCCAAAATTTCCAACAAGGCCGGGTCGGAAACGAAAAAGAATCTGTAAAGCAGAGAAAGATCTTTTCGCCTTGTGTTCAATGCGATGAATATCACAAAATTACTGAACCAGATCAGTCATATCACAGAAATTTGCCTGTTGCTACTCTGCACTTTTCTCGTTTTCTGCACTGAGAACATGTCAATGCTGAACATGTAAAACATTTTCTCTCACAATGAAGAATTTTCGGGTCGAGGTAGAGGACGTAGGTGTGTGATTCCAAAACTTTACTTCTCCAGCTTATATCACAAATGTTTTGCTCGCGGGCGGGCCCGATAACGTTTTGACCCACCTACCCGACCCCAACTAAACGCTGTACCTGGGGAAGAGCAATCTCTTCTTTTCAAGGTAACCGGTTAAAGATTTCTGGCACATCTCGAGCTGTTCGAGAAGATGGGGCAGCAGCTGGGCGAGGGTGTCGTCACCCATGCAGCACTGCACAACGTTGGTCGTCTCGTGAGCTTTCTGCATGATCTTCTGCCAGGACTTGTCGATGTTCGCAAAGCGTTTGGCTTCCTGCAGTGACAAACAAATCACGTTTTGATATGACAGACCGTGCTGCTATTAGCTCCTTATAACGCATTCGACAATAAGTTAATGAAATGAATTTTTTGCCTCATTTATAAAACTGAAATGTACCGTAATCTTGTTTGTCAAAATGGAAAAAATGTGTAGACCGAAATACAGAAGAGTGCAACGGTCGATGTAGCCCAATATATTTATAGTATTTTTTCTCTTCCAGATTTTGCAAACATTATCATTTTTCGTGTCCTTCAGTGAAAAATCGTTTTGAAAATAAAACACCCTCGCAGAATTGCAAACCATATTCAAGGCGGATACGTGTTTTTGTGTGTGTTGCAAAAGTGCTGCGTGTGCTACAAACACGGTTCGCGTTAGGTAAACGTAGCGGACGCGCGGATAGACAGACGCAGGGGGTAAGCCGACATCAAATGGGAGAAGCGAGCTGGAAATCAGCGACGTCGAATGTTACATGTGCACCGTTACCTGCGGCAACTGCTTCGCAATGTCACCGCCCACGAACACAGCCTCCAAGTACACCCACAGGTTTTGCACGACCAACCAGTTCTCGATGATCTCGGTCGTGCCGGACAACTTGTTCACCCAGCTTTGGATCTGCGGCTTGAACGGCGCGTTGTACCTGAAAAAAAAGTAGGAAGAACTGTCTCGAAAGCTTATCTCATTGCAGTCTTCCCAAATGTGGAATCCAGTGCAGAAACCAAAGTCCGACATCCCTTCTTAGCCTGCAATGAATCTTCAACAGTACCGGTTTTGGTACAACAGACAGTTATAAAATAACGGCTAAAGTGGTCCGATGTTCTTAGACAGCAACGTACTTCAAAAAATAGCTACTTTTTACAAGAGTAGGTTAGTTTGCAAACGAAGACGTAGTTTGTTTTGGAATGCATGACGGCAAATTCGTCGTAGGTTGTTTGTGCGCCTGGAAATACTTTGACCATATGTTCCGATCTCACGGAGGCTCAACACGTGCAAACCGCACCATACCTGTTGCTCATCAACGAAGCAAGTACCATGAGCGAGTCCTCCATCAGCGCCACGATCTCCTGGATGTCCGCGCCTTTCAGCAGGAGCTCTCCTCTCGCTTTGAACTGACTGTGATTTAAAAATAAAAAGCATTTCAAACAAACAAGGACATGACCTGCTTATCGAGGTTATGAAAAGAAATCATAAAGAGATTCTGTTTATTAAACTTTTTAATACGTTTTGGGTTCATGAACATCACCGAACAGCAACATGTGTTGAATATGCAATTATTCATTTACCTGAACGTGAAAATTTGCGTGCTCCAATCTGCGATAACTTGCTTCAATTTCGCTTCAATGTCGCGCTCTTTCACAGCGCTGATGCACACGTCCTGGAAAATGCATACTACACTTGAAAACAGTTTCATATGATTAATCAACACATGTTCACCAGGGCAGTAAGGGACAACATCAGCGGTATCTAAAGTGGCTGTTTCAGGACGTCTATTCTCTTCATCCAGTCGAAGCACACAACGATTCTATATTCTTTTGCTAATAAAGCTTGGGAGATTTTGATCAACACAGCAATGCTAATGACGTCCTTTTTGATGAATAAGTTGCTCTGGCTTCATGTTTAAGTTTAGCTTTCTATTATGCAGCTGCGAGCACAATTTTGCGAATGTAAGGGCAGGCAGCTTGTCGTTGCAAACAAGGCTTTTCACAGAACGCTGCGAACTGCCAAAATGGCGCAACAAAATTGTAAGGGTCTTCATTTCGAATACAAGCTCAACTTTTACTGCCAATACAAAAAGCAGTACCTTGCTTTTAACCCCAACAGCGCTTTATACATGTTCTCAAATAAACCAGTGGCTGGTTAGCCCCCACGTTTACTTATTTTAAGCAAAGGCGAATTCAAATATGCTCTGTTTCGAGTTCTTCACCTTTGTAAATACTCTGTTAACTATGACTTCAGCCCATCGAGCAACCTTTCAACGAAGCACACCCGTTCTTTACTCACTTCAATGTCTTCCTTGTTCTCCAGCAGCGGAGCCTCCATGATATTCCGCAGCTGGAAATTTTCGTTCTCGACGTCGAAGGTGTGTTGAGTGATCTTTGCGATCCTGTCCCAGTGACGGTTCATCATTGCCTTTAAGTGTAAATAGGGTTACGATCACTCACTTTTCTTAATCTTTCTGATGCAACTTTGCTGAACTGATAAGTCTTTTTCCTGCGTAATAAACCAAAGCGACAGGTCACAAAAAAGGGAGACTGAGGCAACTTCAAAAGCAGTGCTCACGTCCAGATTACAGATCATTCTTACCGATAAATGCACGCATGAAGCAAATTCACTCTTTAGTTCAAGCAGTCCTACATCAGTGTCATGATCTGATGAGCCTGGCGGTTATACTCGCTAGTGCACAATACATGCCAACGAATAAAAATGACGTTTTAATTGTTTTCAATGCCGAAACATCACCCCTTTATCACAGAAAAGTAATCTGTTAAAAAAAAGATAAACTGCTAATTTCACACTTCATCTCAGTCTCGGCGTGAATATCGCGTCGCCCGCTATTCACCACAAACCTTATTTGACATCATTTCCAGGAGAGGGCAGCTTTCGCTGAAGTCGTCGATTTTCTTCTTCAAGTCGTTGAACGCTTCCCACTCCTTGAGAGCTTTCGGCAACTTGCGGCATCTGTGCAAAAAAACAGATTAAGCCGTGTATGTCGACACGTCTTCCCATACGTTTGCGCCTGCCCACATTCGGAAGCCGCTACTGCAAGGCCTTGAAACACCGTGAATTTCACTGGATCTCAAATCGTGCTTTAATCAGAATACGCGCTAGTTTCACACAAAAGGCTGAATTCGCCCTTTTTTCTACGATGCACTTTTGATTGAAAAAGACGGAAAGTTATTGTAAAAAAAAACGTTACTTGTTTTGAAAGTCCAGCAGCTCCTGATTGATCTTCTCAATATCCAGTTCTGCCCACAAGATGTCGTAGTAGCCGTTAACACTGTCTATGACGTTGTTGTAAAGACCGTAGAGCTTCTGCAGCAGGGAGAGCTCCCGTTTAATTCGCTGAAGTTCAGGATACTCTGGAATACAACGAGGCTCGATGAAAGCTGCTCTTAGTTTTATATGCCTGAGCATCCGTGCGCAATAAACGTTTGCAACCGGCACTGGCCAGCTGGAAAATTCAAGTTGGTTCGTTGGCAGAAAACCCGACAAGCGGTCAATAACTTTCGTGTTCAACGTCCCGGTACCCCTGCTGTTGTGTTCTCAAGCAAAACAGACAAGAGGGCAAGGGAACCAATATCAGGCAACAGTGTTTAGAAAATTAAGTCAAATGAAATAAAAAACCTACGAAACAGATTGATGAAAAGGAAAATTTTGTCGAAGCATTCAAACAGCTTTGTCGACCGTGGCAAGTGGAATTACAATTTTTTTACCATATTAACATCGGCGTGTGCAGAGAAAGGTAAGAAGTGATACAGAAAACACTCAGATATCCATAAGAATTGATAAAAACATTAACGCAAAATACACTACTAAAGAGGCACTATTGACGCCTCTAGCAGAAAGATATTGTGATATAAGATGTCAGCCTCAAGTAGTATGCGTGGAAATCAATAACAAACCCTATTTTCCCAAGCTTGAGTTGTAAAAACTCATGAAAGTGAAAAGGGGCTAGAGGTTTCCCTACTTGCTGATAAGACAATGCGTAAACTATCGGAACTGTCAGTGACGCAACAAATCTATGTAGAAGCCAAAACATGAAACGGCGAGTGATCCAAGCCTGGGTTCTATTATCACCATGTAAGGCAGCGTTTTTAAGCATTGTTTTACGACCAACTCTTTTCAATATCTGACAAAATTTAAAAATAACCATCGCCCAATTTCGTTTCATGCTTGCACGCTACGTAATCAAGCTGCTGTCAAAGATGCGTGGCGGTTTACGTCACAGCTTATGGACGTCACACGCGCGTGAACGTAGTATTAATAGTTGCATTCAATATGCTTTACCAAAGTAAATTCGGGCCTACGCGTTGCTTGAAAGAAGTGTGGAAAGTTTTCTTAATCTGAATTTTTAGAAAATATATTGCACCGCTGAAAGGGTTAAATAAGATATAAAACTTTCATTTAGATTCAGATTAATACACTTTCACAGGCGTCTCAAAACATATTCACGAGCCGCTAGAAGGCCAATAGACCCTATTTTAAGAACTCTGGTCCAAGGGATGAAACTAAGCCACCAAAATAGCGGAGAAAGGACGATCGAGTATGACCTGACAGATTGCGTTACTTTCTCAAATTTGCATTAAAATCCACATGACAGTTTTTGAAAAAAGCTACATACGCGCTGTTTTCACCTGTAACTGGCAAGCCGAACAGCTCCTCGCCGCCAGTGTATGTGACGAACTTCCTCCACAGCTCGTCGAAGCGGGTTTGAAAGATCTGCAGACGGTCGCTGGCCTCGCGGGGTTTGATCCCTTGAATATTGGGACCCCTTGAATGAAAAGATTAACTATTGCAAAGCAAAATCACTTCGATTGAAAACTAATTCAAAACAATCCGAAACGTTTCGAAAATATGCGAAAACGTTTCCAAATAAATCGTAAACAGATTCGAAAAAGTCTGAAACGTTTCGAGATAAACAGTTAACAGTTTTGTGAAAAATTTTTTAGTTTTTGTTGAAGTTCGTAAGCCTGTCCCAATTTTCATACTCTGAAGCACAAATAGCTTTAACTTTGTTCACTGTGTTACTCCCGTTCGTTTTTATTTGCAATACGTGTTTATTATCAATTCCTTCCAAAAGGTTTCCAACAACTGGTTTTGAAAATGTGCGTATAAGCAAAAGAAGAAATTCTGAAACACACAACGTTTCCTGGAATCGGTAAACGCTTTGGCATGTTTGTATGCGCAGATATACAGATTTTTTCACTGAAAAAGGCTTGCAGTTTGAGAAGTCTTTTTGCAAACGTACACTTCGGTTGGTATATCAAAAATTTCAGGGCAATGTGTTTGTTCAGCAGATTTCGGTTTCTTGCCAACACAATCGAATACAAAGCACAGCAGATGTCAACGCTCACACTTTCTCGCGTTTTCATTAACGACATATTTAACACAACTTCAAAATAACGATTTAATGGTACGTCAACCCACAGTAGAATTTCGCGCTAATCCTACTTGGTGTCATAATCTCTGTAGAACTCTGCGGTGTCGTGGAAGAATCTCTCGACGCCTTCCAAGAGGTCGGTCTTGAATCCAGGCTGCACTTTGAGCAAGGTTGTCTGTGTCGTGCCGACCTGACCATACGAGATCAAAACACGTGTGCAGAAGCTGCACGCAAAACGACACTCAGCCAGAGCTTTGGCAAACAGCCATCTGAGGAGGATCGCCGCTGTTTCCATGGATTACAACTATCTTTGTTTGCATATCGCGTGTGATAAATCAAGCAGAACAACACGCTTTACGTGTTGACATTCATCATACTGGGACTAACATGATTGCAGAACGAGATGTGGCGGTCAATATGACACCCCCGTGTTTGTATGCGTAACGTATCAGAACATTCCAGGTGTAGAAAAAATTAAACAGTACGCCAAAGACTCACTTCACAAGCTGTGAACTTACCAGTCCCAGAAGATTTTTCCATTGATAGGCAAGCCCGTCTACCTTTTCAGCGTTTCCATCGTTGAAGGTCAGCTCCAGTTTGTTCAGCAAAGCGTAGCTTTCCTCAACGGGCCCTAAATATATCATAAAATAATTTTTGTAGCGTTCTGGTCAAACGTTCCCAAGAGGCATAAATCACGTGCCTGTGTGAAATGAAACTGACCCTGGGCGAACATTTTCGCAGCGCTCTTGTTGGGCTGGTACGTTTATTTTCTGTTGAGCTAGGGCGAAATCTCTAAATGCCAGGAAGAACTTCACAGGTGCAGGGGAGACAAAGGGTAGCCAGTGATGGCTTATTTATAACGTTGGTACAATCAAAAGGTCGCTGAAGTAGTCCACGTTCGGTTTGTAAGTGGCCGAAAAGTAGAAGATTAAGATTGCAGCATGTCAGTGAATCAGAGAATTGAAAAACAGCGAACTATATGAAGGCGCTTCGGTAGCTGAGAAAATGTTTTATGACCGCAAACTTAGCAGGTAAGGAGGTAATTATGCTGCCGTAGATTTGACTGAAGTTTTGCATGCGCCAAGCTGACTATATCTTCAATTGCAAAATGCTTGCAAGCACAGAATTTTTGCTTATTCAAGCATGATTTACAAAACGTTTTCAATCGCTCGACCTTACCGACGTTCATGTCAATCCTGATTTGCTCCTCGCGAAGTTCACGCAGAGCAGCCATTGCCGACCGCACATCGTCCAAGTCGTTGATTGGACGCCTGGAAAAATACAAAAAAAGTTCCGGTCACGTGATCAGATTCTCGACGCTGTTCGTCGCAATTCCTTCGCGGCAAAAAAGTCCTTAAAAGCGTGTAATAGTCGTGACGCAGTAAGCGTCGCGATTCAAGTTTCAATTACCGGAGCGTGTAATCAGAGAGCACAGTTATATTATCCGAGCTGTGGAACAAAAGTTTAAAGTCTGAAACGCGTTTATACGTGGCGGGATGAATGGCGTGTAAATGTTATACCAATTCATTGACGGCTCGCCAGAGGAAGATAAGAAAAGTGCTCATTTACAATCTCGCTTGAACAGTAGTTGCTTGATCCCAACGAACCATGTTAAATGCCATGATGCCATCAACAAGAGCAACGCGAATGTCAAGCCACTGTATGTTGCATTCAACTCAACCACAAATTCGCTTGCGGCGAAATGCAGGACCGAAGACACCCTATCTATGGGCGTCGGAAGCGGGGCCTTGCCCCCTGGATTTTGAAACGCGGCATTTTCCTAACAGATTTTTAGCAAAAAAAACGGTTTTGTTCTTAGTTTCGAGTGTGTCAAATTAAATTTCACCCCCCTTGGCCCGCCCGCGGAAAAATCGTTTTGGCGATCCCTGTAAAAATCCACTATTGCCCACCCTGGAAAAAAACCTTCCGACGCCCTGCCTTAATCCGTACAAGTTGGTCTGCTGCAAACCACACTTCGCGACAAGCTGCGAAGCACTAAACGCTTACCCCATCCGCTTGCTGAGGTTGTCGATGAAATTGAATATGTTCTCCTGTTCTGCTCCTGCTTTTTCGTTCAGGGCGCTGCCGAACGCTCGTTTCCACGCCTTGCATTCCTGCACCAGAGCGAGCTTCAACTCTCCGGTCTCAAAGAGAACCGAACCGACTTGATAGCTCTGCGGCAGGTCCTCCACCTGTGACTCGAGCTTGTGGTAGTATCTGTTGGCGATGCAATAAACATGAGCTTCTTTGAAAACAATCTTTAAATTGTAATTTTTCTAGACTTTCAAAAATCTTTATAATATAAGCATAAGCAGATCAGGGTAAAATTTACAACTTTCTCTCACAAGTGTAGGAAAATGCATGGAGGCAGCGTCTTACTCTGTAGCAGCGTGTCGCCATTTGCTTTCAATTCAGCGCATTTTTCAAAACACGCAAGCAGAAATGCATGCTGCAGAACTTAACTAAAGGTATGCGTTTCCTTTGCCTTGCAAACCTTCACAACAGCAAACTATGCTGTGCGTCGTTCTGTGCACATTCGGATCTCTCTTTTAAATACTATTGCGAGTTTTTGAGTATCAGCAAAAGCCGCATCTGGCAGCCCAGGGATTTTCTCTCACTTTATCTGCGTCTCGTATTCGGCGTATCCCGGTCCGTGTTCGACGAACTCAACTATCTTCTCCTGAGGATCGTCCTGCCACAATTCGCTGAAACCCCCGAAGTTCGCGAGCAGCTGCAACACAACCCAACACTTTTTTGCAATTGTAGAGGGGAGGCATGCTTGAAGCAACGAAAAAAATGTAGCATCAGTTACAGAGAACACCGCTGCGGAACACAATTACTGAAGCTCAATCTCACTTCCTGCGTCACGGCGGCAAAAACTGCCTTTATTACGTCAAATGTACACAAACGGCTTTATTACGACACGTATTCATATAAACACAAACGGCTTTATTGCGTCACATTTCACATAGACACAAACGGTTTGATACGTCACATAGACATAAACTGCTTCGCTGACAGAAAAAAAACTACGCTTCCTCGCTGGACATGGACAAAATATCCAGATAATCACTGATTTTTCAAACGACGATTTTGAGATTATTTATTTGGAGAAACACAAAATGTCAAGCGCCTTCCAGACAACTGAAACACTTTGTGTGATGTCATAAAACCGCTCACCGCTTCGCATTCACTTTTCAAGGAACTGATCACAGAGTGCAATGCGACCACGACCTTCACCACGTCTTTGTGTTCACTGACAGAAAGAGTATGGAAATTTTTAACAAAATCACTGATGTTTTGCCGGTAACTTTACAAGGCCGCAATCCCAGCGGAGGGACATTGAAGTTTTGGTTAGACAATTTGTCACTCCGTCGCTTGTATAAAAAAGTGTAGAAAAAAGCAAGAATTACTTTCGCGCAGGACAGTAAGTAAAAATGTAAGGTATCAGTTATTCGTTTCTCACTCAAATTGTCCTAATTTTTCTCAAAACCAGCCATCTGCTCTCGATTATGGGGCGTTATTAAATCAAACGTAAGCCACACAATAACTTAAACAGATCCACAGTATAAAGTTCATCTATTCACTGGTAGCTGAAATAAACTTTAGACCAGGGGTCACCAACCTTTGTGAAACTGAGAGCAACTTCTTGGTACAGATTCATGCGAAGGGCTACCAGTTATTGGCTCAATTTGTCTTCAATTATGTTATCATTCATAAAACTTAGCGATATTCATGTGAAGACACTGAACATGTTTATGCTGTTGTCAGAACAAGCTCGCGGGCGACCCACGAGGTCAATGCGGGCGAATAGGTGCCCGCGGGCACCATGCTGGTGACCCCTGCTTTAGAGCATGTTTCAGACAGTCAATATAACCCCTTCACAATGTCAGCGGTAGATAAACTGAGCTGATGAAAGACACCACCTGATTTGTTTGACGATGGGTTTTGGTGGCTTGATTTGGGTTTTGACATCTTCGCCCATTTTTCTGGCAGCCTCAGCCTCCATGTGCTGCTGCTGGAAATGCAAATCCGCGTATTTCCAAAGCGCTACATTCACGGCAGCGTTGAGGATCTGCTCTACTGCTTTGTTAAGATTGGCCTGTAAAGCAAAATATCAAACACTTCCATGATCAAAGCAAAAAAGCAACTGTATGAAGTTAACACGTTTGTTTAAGCAAATGCCGGCAGCAAACAATCGTTTGTGAAATGAACAGCTGGGCGTTCAGTAATTGGGGTCAGTTCCGCTTTTCAACTTTCGTGTGAGGCCAGCTTTATGGTCACAGCTTTTTCTTGGAACTACAATTCAGGTGCTTGCTGTAAACCTTGCTTTAGTTTTTCACCATTTCACTTGTAAGCCTTGCTTGAAATTACAGGACTAAACATGCGTAAAACATGAGAGATCGATGTCCTGGTAAAACAGTTTGCTGGTTGATTCGATTGCGTGTTCTTTAAGGAGACTTATTGTTGGAATGTCGATATGTCGCGGCAAACCTAGAGCCTTCTGTTCTGCACTGCAGCGTCTTTTTTAAAGAATGTTTTTTAGTTTCTGTAGCTTAAACACCATCACGTTATGTGATAAAGCACCAAAATCTGAAGGTGCGCGAAAACAGCACAACGCAAAGAAACAGCATCATGGTTTCTGCCTCGGTGCCTTGTGCATAAATCGCTTTTTCTCTACCTGGATATCTTCCAGGGTTGGCTTCATTGTGATCGAAGGCAGTGCGAGAATAATCTGGGACTGGAAAAGTGGCGCTTTCTTCACGTCCGGTTTGCCCGAGCCCAGTCTTTCCGACGATTGGTATTTGCTCGTTTGTTGCAATCGCCGCTTGATGGCGTCCAACGAAAGGCGGGTGCACTTCACCTGGAAAGCGTTACAGAAAGCAGTTTTCGTGAATGCATTAGCACAGCTTTAAAAAACAGAGCGAAAGTTGTTAATGGAGCCACCAGACGCGGGGCTGTGACTCACAAACTGCGTGCCGCATGGATTTACCTGCTGTTTTTCGCGTTATCCCGATTTTTTCCCCTCAAGTAAAGCCCTTGTAGTTTATGCGGATGAATAACACCTCGTTGGAGCAGCATTAACATACGCTGTGCGCGAACAGTTTGCAGTGGCGTGTAAGGCAAGTTATTAACACATATTTTGGAAGGGTGAACCAGACCTTAGCAATTATACGTGAAAAATGTGATCCAAAGGAAAGTACTTTCCAGAACAGCAATGTTGTTGTCGCAAAACAATGAGCGAAGGGACAACTCAGCAACATGACAGTCACAAGTGAGTTCCAATTCTTCGTCAAAACCTTGTTGCAACAACACATAAGGCAGTTCGTTCCAAGACGTTGAACCTACCAGTGCGTCGGTTGACTTCTGACAAAAGTGACCCAATAAGGTGTAATACCAAACAGGGAAATTCTCAGACTTGGCCTGATTTTCCAACTGGGCCAACTCCTCCTCAGTGTACTGTTCCTCCAGCATCTGTGTATGTCAGAATGCAGAAAAACGTTTTGCTCAAAAATTGCCACCTACCACGTGATACACCTGAGAATGCAAGTCAATGCTTTTGGTGCAGCACCAGCTCCATCAGAAGTTAAACATTTGCGCCTTGAAAGATTACAAGGAAAAGCAAAGCTGTTAAACAGTTTCAGGGATTCGCAACACTTTTTGTATCCTGCCGTGCTTCCAACCTTATTTTGGTCGCGCAGCGCAAAGATGGTCTTGCGCTGTCGCCGCGTACCACGACGTCAAAAAAACTCGAATTTATCAAATTTTGATTTATTCAAGCACTTAAGTCCTTCAACGTTTGCCAGTTAAGCATACTAACATCAAAATACCACTTTCGTTTTTAATTTTTCAAAGCAGTGTGACCGATAAGGTGTCGACAGGACCTCACAAAATTTAGCTTAAGTTTTACTATATATTTAAAAATGTCCCTGTCGCACGTGGGTAGTTCTCACGTACCACCAATGGTACAATATAGATTAGGAATCAATACTTGAACTACAAAAATTGAATTGCCGTTCACCTTTGCCGAGTTGCACATGTTCTAATAGTAAGTGACAAACCGCGGAACTTCTAACCTCAACAATCTCGTACACAGCCCGTTCCATCTCAGAGCTCAGGAAAGTCAACTTGGAGCAGGCACTGCTGACAATGCCATCGGTGAGCTGCAGAAACTTCTCGCAAGTAACCGCGTCGTCGTCTGGCATGTCGCAAAGAGCTGTGGTGCTGACGTCCTCCAGGTATTTCTCAATACGACACTCTGTAATGTCTTGTATCTGAACAACAGATGCATTTAAACTCAGTCACGCATCCGCCTTATAGCTGACATTGATAATTTTGTAGGTAATAGCAATTGAAAGGTTAATTGCAGGAAGGTTTCTGAAGTTCGTTTCAGACTTATCTTTTACGGAAAACTCTAATGCATTACGATGTTTACAGTTTGCATTTTCTGAATCCTTTAATTTCCTGTTTTATTTGCACTTTGAGTTGTGCTATTTCATACTGATGTGAATCCTTACTACTGTCATTAATATTTTCAAGAGTTAACAAAACGGAGAATGCGAATTGTTTGCTTCTGCTGTTCCTTGTTGCTGCAGAATTCAGTGCATTTTCGCTTAAAAATAAATTTCTTTGTGTTTGTTGACGCCAGGTTAACGACAACTTACTCTCTTGACAATCAAGCTCAGTTCATCCATTGCAGTGTAGACGTCTTTAATGAAGACTTCGATGTTGAGAGAATTCCAGTTTAAAATCGTCAATCCGGCCAGAATCTTTTCGTTGACGCGGTTGATGAACGGCTTCAGCAGTGGTTTCATGAGCGGGGAAATCCCGTCGGTCATGGTTTCGAAGCTTCGGATCATGTCGTTCAAGTCGTTCTGTGCGGAAAACAATGTTTCCAAGTTTCAGTAAACGCCTTGTCGTACATAGCGCACCGACGAATGAAAGGCAATGATCGTACGCGATACGCCGTACACATAAACAATTCCGCAGGAGTGTAAACCGAGTTCGGGAGTGCAAACCGAGTTCGGGGGTGCAAACCGAGTTTGGGGGTGCAAACCGAGTTCGGGGGTGCATACCGAGTTTGGGGGTGCATACCGAGTTCGGGAGTATAAGCCGAGTTCGATGCCAGTAAAGGTCACTAAACTGAGAGCTCAAAGTTTATCAACTTCAAGGCCATCTGTCGAGCGGTTCACACACGTGAAAATGAAAAATGCAAGCTCTGATTAAGGAGATCTTTTTGTTACAAAACAATCACATTAAAAGCATTTTCACGGTCTCTCACACGTATTACAGGTCTCCAAGCAAGTGTGGTAGTCATGAAAAAGTCCAACGCAAGACTCGACTATGTAATTTGTATCTGAGACTTCAGCATGCACGCTTTGAAGTGATTCTGCATAAACACCAAACACTGCTACGCTGATTATTTTTTGCTAAAACCACGCATGGCAGAAAGTTTTAGCAAAAAACCTTGTTCGTTGTAATCTGATCCTCCTTCAGGCAGAGGCGAAACGCAGCGTCTGGTATCTTGAGGCCAATCTTAGTGAAGTACTTCGATTCCGAAAGCAGCTCCCAAATCGACGAGTCAAAGTTGACCATCAGCTTTGACGTTTCAGGGTGACGAACAAGCAGTGACGCCTGCAACCCCCCTTTCGCTACGTCGACAGCGCGGCACCTGAGAAGAAACGTTTCGCCTGACACACACTTGATTTACGTCAAAGTAATAGTTTACGCAAACAAAAATGAGTTAAACCCATTTAACAAAGCAATGAACGAAATCGACTAAAGCGAACCCAGGAATCTGGAGCATGATGTTCCGCGCAACAAATCGGAATGGGTAAAGCTAACAACATATTTAAAATGTTCAGGGTCGCGCAAGCTTTTAAGCTGACAACAGTCTGCTGTGGAAATAGCCTACCACTGGCAGTTGGCAAGCGAGCCAAGGGAGCATTGCAACAGCAACGTGAAACTGACGTACTAAACTACTGTAAACATTTATCAAGCGATGAAAATAGTAATTTTACCATCCACGATGGTAGAGAACTTCGTATTCCAGTAAAACAGCCGCCAATTTGTTGAAAGTTCGAACAATTTTCTTCCCGTCAGGCGTTTTCAGCAGATCGTCTTTCTTTTTGAAATATTCCATCGGTATGGCAATCTTGCGGTAAAGTTGACGCGCCCATGAGATTTTGCCTTCAAGAACAACGACGTTTAGAAACAGCTTCGAAACATTATAGAGAGGTGTTTCATTTTTTCCAGCCAAAAATCAGTGTTACACCTGCATGCAATGCCTTAATTCGTTCCTATATTGTGGACGGTCCCTCTCAAAACTTTTTAAGCAGGAAATTTTCTTTGCGTTGGTCGTTCAACGCCCACAATCACTGGCGAACGAGACGAGCAGTCTGTGGCGGATGGTTTTCGGCATCTGCGGAACGCAAAAGTCGACGCCCGTTTTTTGCTCTTAGTTTCGAAAAGTCGACCGCCTTCTCAACTTTTCGTTAGCATCACGCACCTGCTGGCATTCTTCGCTGTAAGCGTTGTTTGACGAAAAATGCTAAACTGCACCCCCCTGGTGTAAACTGGCATGAAATTAGAAATAAAACGGTACTCATTCTAACCAGTTTGCAAACAAAACAATGCAGTTAAGGTTGTCCAGCATGCTTAACGTTTGCAGTTCTCAGCAAGCAGAAAATAGCTTCCGCGCTTTTGCTAGTTAGCAAAGATCAGTCGACATCGAACGGGACATTGCACAAACATGTCCCTTACGCTTCATCACCTGTCACTGCCTTCACAACACCCACTTACCGGCTATGGGAGGCGTGTTTCGCGCAACTGGAGGATCCGCCTTGTATTTCTGGTAAGCTTTCTTTACTCCATCCATGTCTCGTGCGTATTTTGCCAGCAACGCAGAATACTTCTCGCTGAGATCCAAGCTGCGCAAGTAAGAAAACGTTTCTGAGTCGCAGTGAATCGATTCGCAATGCGGATTAGGACGTCGCTAATCAATGCTCACAAGACTCCAGCTTCAAACTCACACCTACTTTGCGCCTTCAATCCTCTCGAACCTATCCAGCAGCCCCAGAAGATACTCGGTAGAAAGTGAACGGTCGAACCAGGTGTCAACGTAAATCTGCAGGGCGCCTTGCAAGCCTTCGACCTGCGCTTTGAAATCGAGGTAGTCCGATTCGAACTCGGCCTTACGGTGATCCAGGGCGTCGTATTTCTTCTTTTCAGCGTTGCTCACGATGTTCTGGTACCTGAAACGAACTTCTCATCTGCAGTCCTGTTCATTGTCTTAAGACTTTGTGGAAGCAAATGCACTACTTGTTCAGTTTATAATTATTCGTCAGTATTGGTGTTAATGGACGATAGAAGCGAAACGATTATTCCCGCTGGTGCCTCGTCCCTAATTGCCAAACGGCTTACTTTATATACAAGGCGTCAATGCCGTCCATTTTGATGTCTTTCAGGGCCCCAAAGCTCTTCATCGTGAAAACCATGTCGGAAAGCTTGCGCAGTCTCGCGCAAAGAGTGTCGAACTTTCCAAAGATGTAATTTTCGCTGAATTCGAATTGACGTTCGTTTGGATTTTCTTTCAACTTCGCTTTGGTTCTGCAAAACACAAATTAAACTCGTTTAGCGAAAAGCAAATTCCCCGTTGCAAACAGCTGGGGGTTGGCATGCAAACATGTTAAGGCAGAGTTAAAAACCATGCACTTTGACGTTCTGTTATCAACAACACATTCTCAATGAACTAGTCCTGATTGGCGTCAATGGGCGGAAAACGTGTTTATCGTCAGCTCTGTTTACTAGTATGGAACAACACAAACTTGAAAGCAAGTGCTGAATTTATTCAAGAGGCGGTACCTGTGGAAGGCTTTCTGGTACTCATCGTTCAGTTTCATGCAGTTGGCGATCCGTTCCAGCAGTGTTTCCCTGTCAATGTCCCAGATTCGTTGCGCCCCGCCCATGATGTAATGTTTTGATGTCGTGATCATCTGGTTGGTGACCTGGAGCGAGACACGCCGAAAAACATTTAGAAAGACTGCAATCGTGTTTTTGAAACGCCCAATATGTGACTGGTGCTGAAACGTGCAATCCTGGATGAGTTTGCATTACATCACAAACGAAGTCCAAACGCAATTTCATGCGGGGCGAAATCTGAATTAACGGGATTTTTTTTCAAAATAAGTAGAAATTCTTGGAACTACTGCCAAGACCTGGAAGAACGCACTAACCTGCTGTGCGGAGCTTTTTTAAGCAAAACTTCGGCAATCAGATGACATAAAAATAAAAAAAACACCACAGCATGAACTCCATCAAAAGACTTTTATTTACTAAAAACCAGTAAACAAGACAGACATTAAACTAAACATATTCAACACATAGTGGATATTCCTGCACGTTTTCTGTGACTCACCATTAAAATAAAAGAAAACAAACGAAAACAGGTTTTGATCTTCTGCAGATACTTTGCTTACTTTGACAAAAAGTGACGTCATCCTCTCTGACGTGTTGTAAAATTGCGATATGCTGTGAATCATTCGAATGCTGCTCATCAATCCAGGTAAGACCTCGATCATCCCTGCAACGTAACAACACTATGTTGTGACCGTTTCTACCAGCACGTAGACGTCATAAGGGTGCTCACTCGTTCTGATCGGTACTCAAAGAGTAAACATTCAATTCAGGATCCCTTTTTATGTTTCAAGAAAGCTTCCAAGGAAATTACTGAGGCAAGTTAACAAATCGTCACTAAACTAACCACTGTGTTACGCTTTATTAAGTTTAAGTTGCATCTGAAGTTATTGGAGTTAGTTTTAAAATACCAGTGAACACAATTATTTGAGAAAGACGTAATTCCAAATTTTTAATTGTCGTAGTTGGTGTTGAGATATATTCACTTCAGACTTGAGTTTGTTTGCCTTCTCTGCCCTGCTTTCAACGTTTCACCTGTTAGCATTTAAGCATTGCTTGCAGATTCAAGGACCGACGATGCGTAGTGTTACGTGAAATTGATTTCCTATTAAAAATTTGCAGATATAGATTCCTTGCTTGTTTAACATATGGAAAGTAGTAACTTAAACTAACCAAGACAATTTTTGCGTATACGTCTTTTTTTAGTCTTGCAATTTTGCGAAGCATTCGATTACAGACCTTAAACGCCACATTTAATTTTCTCCAAGAAGTGGTGTTATGTTGAAATGAAGAACAAATAAAGAGTTTAAATTCTGAAGCAGCAGCAGCAGCAAGGACAATATACATGTAACCTACAAGGAGGCTCAGATACAGGGTGTTTCACAATTGTTGAAACAAAGCGAT
>JGI24159J19872_10000965_pt1 | contig 29687 bp, 18 predicted proteins | sample Ectturendosymbi4_FD_19872 | JGI IMG/M metagenome (IMG submission 19872)
ATTTAGACCCGGGTACTTACAGACATGGGCGCAATTACGTGGGGGACACGGGGAAGTGTCAGTAAATAGGGTGCATGAGTTTAAGTGTTTAAGTAAACAGGGTGCATGAGTTCGTCAAAACATCTTTAAGGGTGCACCGTAACGAAAAAGGTTGAAAAGCACTGCACTAGAGGACAGAATTAATCGGTACCCAGATTTCAAACACAGCTTTCTATACCTGGTACTCATCAGTGCTTGCAAATGATAAAACTCACAAGATTCGTATTATTTGTTTTCTTTTAGTAATCTTACAAAAGGAAGCATCAATCGTATGAGACTTCGTAAATAGCTTCTTAGAGTCTGCACGCTGACTATAGTTTGTCACGTCACATTATTATGAGTGGCGTTGACTAAGAGCGTCAGTGCTTCGGGCAGTAATCATTTAAAATGTTGCAAAGATGAGCGGATCGATATTCCAATACGTACTGGAGAACGAATTGTCGGCATTGTGCCTTTATTCTATGATACAGTGTTTTACTATCGGCTGTTTCTTAGGCATAGTAAAAACGCAAGTAAAATTTTGGCTACTACAGCCAATATAACTAAGTTCGCTAGTTTTTTCTCATGAAGATCAGCATAGTGAGCGAATGCACACAGTCATAAGCAATTCCTTATTTTCATGCCGTTCTAACGTGGTACAACTTTGTGTCATAGGCTGCTAAAGTCCACCTACATGCCCGTCACAATTTTTTCCCAAATTTGCAAGGCAACTGCATTTAGAATTTTGCAAATTGGCTCTCCAAGATGATCGATTCTAGATTCCCTTCATTTCTTGAAACGCCTGTCAACCTCTTCTTACTGTACTTTTTACGACTGAAAATTCGCGCAACGATTCCATCAGCTTGTCGATGCTTTTAAATGCATTGCACCGTATAATTTGTAGTTGGCTTATGCCCAGTGAAACGTTTTTGAGGAGCCAAGTAAAGTAAATCAAGTAGTATTGCAAGCGATGTGATTCAATTTTCACTAATTCTGTTGCAAAGCAATAGCTCATATCTGATTTTGATGGAAATAACACTTACTGCAGTTTAAAATTGCCCACTCAGCAAGTTGTTTAGGTGGTGGAACCTGCACAACACTATATAAGTCCAGGGGCGTCACTAATAGAGGGCCGAGGTGTCAATCTCCCATTTGCAACTGGAGTTCCCCTGCTGGCAAAGGGTGGTAACCTTTTTGTCAGTAATTCGCTGATAGTTGCCTTGTTTGTTTTGGTCCGCCCACCATCAAAACTTGACGACGCGACTGAAAAAACGCAACCCACATAAAGTCAAAACACACTCTCTTAAACCCTGGAGCAGCTTTCAAAATATTATTCTCATTGTTATGCAGCTCATGTTGTGCTTCACAAGCTGGATGTAATTTTCTTAAAATGAACTAGTATATAAAGCTTAAATTTGCAATCTCCTGTTTGACTTGTTAACGTGCTTTCTCAAAAAACTCACTGCAAGTATTGTGTGTTTGACAATAAATTTTGTTTTGAACTTTGTTTTGCTCAACTAAAATTTGGGCGTATGCAATCTCACCAACCGAACGGGCAATTAAAAATCGATGTGAAGTTTTACAGCAGTCATTTCGCGGACAAGGTGAATGTTTACTGCGAACAAGTTAACACAGTTTCCCAAAACTCTGGAAGCAGGGAACCAAGAAAACACGATAAGCGTAAAGTTTGTTGAGTACCGAGAGCAATGCACCTCAGCGGAGGGTGCTTGATAATGTAGCAGTTGCAGGGTGGCAGTGTGAAGAGGCAATCTTCTGCATCACCTGCCCTTCTATTTGGTCTTAGCCCACCTATAATATAAGCAAGGCATATCGCACCCTTTACATATCTCCGTTACAATCCACTGAAGAGTCACAGGGAAACAGAAGTGAGGAACGTCTATCCATCTACGTTTCGACAACTTGGTTATGAAAATAGTATTTTCTTATTTGTATTTCAAACATATATCACCTATTGCTGTCCAAAACCAAAAGCGACACCATCAATTAAGATCATGCAATCTGAAGCGGTGCGTACGATACGATAGCTACACTGCGAACGGCTAATCGATTTTTCTAATCGCCAGGGCACTCGTTGCTTAAACCTGTGGAAATAAAAGCACGCCGTGGATGGTGCAGAGCTACTGGCTGTGGACGTCACCAGAGACTAAATAGACCAGATCGTACTTTATATCTGACGTTACTTGTTGTTTCCCTTAATCAGAGTTATTTACTTCTATTGGAAGTTTCAAGGTTTACTGAATTCAGCTTTCAAAAAAGTTCGTTAGCATTTGGAGAAGCAATGTCCAAACTTTCATCAGGATCATCAAACAGTTGAAAACATGGTCAAAATCATAATGGTTTTAAGTTTTTATGAGGTCCGTATTCCGACAACGATGGAGTCGGTCTGGCAGTTGGGATACCTGAACAAGTATGAGGACACCAAGGTTCACTTTGCACTTCATTGCCACAAAACGCCTCACAGGAGCAACAGCAATGAACTGTGTGTAAAGGCTATGAGGTTGTAACTGTCTTCATACTTTAGCTGTTAAGCGGCAAATAACTCCTATGATTTGATGTATGACCAGTATGAAAGATTTGTTTACAGTAAGTAATAATGGTTGACCGATGAGACAGAGATATTTCTACAAATCTTGACAAAGATGAAATTGATGAACACATCCAAGCAGCACTTCTGCAGAAACACAAACTGTGAAAACTGTGTCGTGCAACCACAAGATTTCTGTTTTTTTAAATCCTCGACACAAATTAATCAATGCGTTTAAGTTTAGTTCAATTCATGATTGCATTCGAGCTCTCAATTATAATTTTGTACGTTAGCTATCAATTGTAATTTTGTACGTGGGTAATTTTGTACATGAGCTTCAAAATACGTGGAATTTGTGTTTATCTGCTGCTTCACTGATAAGCAAATATGATGTGATAAGAAATAGGAGTGTTCTGAGGGTTTATGTCCATGTCAAAAATTTCTTGCACTATTGCAGTAGCAGCAAAGTTCAACAATTTTGCAACCAAAGACCTATGGGTGAACTTCTGCGTGTTTCTACTTTTATGTACTTCTAACAGAGTGCAATAAAAATTGGGAGAAATATTGAAAAACACTACATGAGTAACATATCCGCAGCCAGAAATCGTAAAGAGAGGGAGCATGTTTTCTTACTGCGATCCATTCATATGCACAAACATTCATTGGGCAAGCTGGGAAAATATGACAAGTTCTTTATATATCGCCAGGGCTATAAAAAACATTATGTAAGATGAAAAGAGAATTAAACTTTGTAACGCAGGGATGTACCCAAATTGTATGCTGAAAAATGATTAAGAAAAATTTTTCATCGCGGCATGTTTTTTAATACTGCCATAATATAGAGTGAAAAATCACTAAAGTACGAGACTTTGAAACTAGTTTTTAATGTTTTACAGTATTTATTGTTTTATTGTTTTATTTTAGCCGCAAGGTCCACAAGACGCAAAGAAACACACGCGAGACTTCACGCAAAGAAAACAAAATCAAACGCACGCGAAACGTCGAGCTTGCTCGAGGCAATTACGCACGCCCCGACACATACAAGACGAAGCTACTGGCGACGTAGATAGAAGCAACTTGAATAAGCGTTGTATTGAACAAGAGTCATCTTTCTTCCAGAAAAACAAATAAACAAAGTGAAATCTTGCAGCCAGGACACCGAAAAATTTTGCGGCTGTCGAGTCGAAGTGCCCCAGCACAATGAAACAACTCGGTGATATTACACTAAAAACAAAGACACATATAACAGTGAAACACACCTGAGATAAGGACCATAGAAATAATTCAGTTGCTCTTCTACAAAATGCCAAGCGCCACGCTACAAATCACACAAGCAATCGAAAACGCATACCACACGTATGCGCAAACGATAAGACAGGTGAAGTGATTATATTTTTATTAAAAATTTAACAAGATGTATCCCGTAGTAATTTTTTCGGCTATTTTATTGCAAAAACAAAAATGATCGGTACTGCTTGTTAAAGGCGTTGTGGGATTTGTCTTTGAACTGTTGTTCTGCATTTGCCCAAAGAGTGGCTCCTCGACGAGAAATTATTTTTTACCAGCGTTTGTTGAAACTTTTTATATTAAATAGTTTTGATTAGTTGCATATCTTGTATTATGACGATGAACACCAGCCGTTTTCTGAAACAAGTCTACAAATGATGTTGGCGACAGTTCGTGGTGAAATTTATGTATCAGCTTAGCTACTTCAAATTTTTAAAAATATCGTGAAGTTTCAGAATATTCAGAGATTTATACAGAGGTGCAATGTGACATCTAAAATTGTTACATGTAATAGTTCGTAGAATGTTATTGTGCACTACTTCTAGTGGTTGCAAAACGGAATTACTAGCTGTGCCCCATGAAACAACCCACCCCTTTTTAGAAACGTCTGATGTAGACCTACGCAACAGTAATTTAGTACCTTGCGATTAAAAAGTCTGTTTTCGGGGGATCTTGTGATTTTATTTTCAACCAAATTATCTGTTCTTTTGCTTTCCGTCCTTTAGCAATTTTACTACTGTCATGTTCTTTTCTTTCACTTCCTATTTATCGCGTATATTTGTCACCCTTGCTGTGTTTTTGTCACCGACTGCTTTGTTGGGCTGTAGCTTCTTCGACAGTACTGGTCATCACCGTTAACCATTCTGAAGCTTTTCGCCAGACAAGATAGCAAGGGTGGTTGTGTAAGCTGTGGAAACGTTGGCTCTAGCAATTTTATAATATTTAACAGCAGCTGAGTATACTGAAAGATCTAGGTTTGCTGCGAGCTTTCGAGAAGTCAGCCGACCAGGTTCTGCTTATTTCATCTTGCGATGATTCAGACGTGCACAAATCAATATTCAAGCAACTAGTCTCCACAAAGGCGACGAAGTTGTATCAATCAGCAAATTTTTAATAGAAAATCAATTTCACGTAACTCTACACACCCTCAGTCCTGAAATCTTATTCTCTTTGATTTATTTGCAAATAACCTCTTTGAATAAGAATTCAGGGCTGAAGCTGCGTAGCGTAGTGTTACGTGAAATAGGTTTACTATTAAAAAATTTTGCTGACTGATTCAACCCCGTCGTCTTTGTGGAGACTAGTTACTTGAATATAGTTGAGCGCATAGAGAGGGCAAGCTGGAGTTGCGTTTAGCTTATATTTGAAGTTTATTTCGCAATGGTTATCGCTGCTACATACGGAACAAAAAAGGTCTTAGTTCAAGCAGTAACAATTCAGCTCTCTCTATCCAATTAAACGGACTTTTAGAACATGCTAGTTTCTTGTTCCAAGCTGGTCCAACCCTCAATATGCATTGACACGTAAATAAATCCGAGTAAAAATGTTCAATAAACGCGTTCCCAAATGTTGACGTGTAACATTTGCAAATATTTGCGTAACTTATCGAAACATTTTTGCATTACACGAAAAGTGGAACATCAATGAAACTTGTACAAAACGCAGTTTTGCAAATAGTCGTTTGCTCTCTATACTTCACCACAGCAAAATGTATTCTTTTGTGTTATGCTACCAATCAGTAGAAACTGCTTTCATATGCTCCCTGAAGTCTTCTGATCAACTCCCTTTGGCATGAAAGACATATAATCGAAAACTGACGTCGCTTTCAAAATTTCGTAATTTAACTGAAAAACTTTATAGTTTGGCTGATAATAGTTTTCAGCATTACCATTTATGAAAACCTGCGTCGTACGTCCAAAGTTTCAACTTAGTTGAACACACGAAGACATGTCCAACTTGCAATATATAAAACTTCTTAAATTGATGGCAGGCAAACGTTCGATCTACATAAGTAACTAATGAAAATAAGCAATAGAAACAGTTACATTTCTTCTTCTTTAAAATATGGTGCTTATATTGTTATTTCGGTGGTGAAAAATAACCTTACTTTGCTGAAATGCAGACCTTCTGCCTGAACCATGTCGCGTGTCTTGTCCCAGTAAAATATTAGTTTTTAGTCACTTGCAAATTATCTGAATGTTCATGAAACAATTTTGGGGGCCCCACTGTAGTGGCAATTTTGTAGGTGACGTTGCTGTGCTGGGCACTTTCGCTTATGTTTGTAGGCAACAATCCATCATTCACTGGTGAAAGTGGCCGAGCGGAGCTCCGGCACGCTCAGGCAGCGCTACCTACACCACTGCTTACATCTACTCAATAACGTTGACGTATGGGGCAAGATGCATTCATTTGAATATACTTCAAATAACATCCTGTGTCGTCCGTACATCCTTACCACTCGTTCATGAGCCTCACTAGTGAGGAGGTGAGGAGAAAAAATAAGAAAACTTTGGCGAAAGTTCTAAAACTGACGGAATTCAATAACAACGTTAGGGTCACTTTTGGCAATGAGTTACTCCATGTACCGTCTGCCAAAGTTGAGATAAAGTTGGTTGCGAAAAAGTTGACCTCAGAACTATTTGGAAATGTTTTGCGAAAACCCAAGATTTATCATGGACAGAAATGCATATACTACTCAGTGCACACTAAGTCCAAAGGTTGGAGCACGTGTTCCTAGTGACTCCCTTGGCTGCAGTCCTGAAGAATAAACTTAACTGGTCAAATTCTTTTTGACTTGTAGTTTTACGGTAACACACAGTAACTGATTGAAGGAACATTTTGGTTTTGCAAAACTTGAAAAGCTGTCGTCAATATTAGCCATCACCTACTTGTTCTGTCAATGAAAGGTTGTATCAACCAAGAATTATGCAGCAAGTTTCTTTTATGGCAAAATATTCTCATATCACAGCAACAGACTTTTATTAATTTGCGTAAGTAACCTTGTCCAGTCCAACTTTTCAGACATATTTGTAATGGCAGGTATAATCTAGAATATCTCGACAGCTTTCAACGAACACATCTGACTATCTCCATGTCAAATTTAGAAGTTGTGTTAATGAGGTTGACGTTTCTTGCATTGAAAGTTTTTGATTATTTTGCAAGTCCAAAACTACTGAACGTTCTTCTGCCGTTGTGAGAGATTTTTACAAAAATACAAGTCTAACACCTGCGTTAATCGTAAGATGCGCTTGAACGCGTTGCGGTGCCAAGCCTTACAGGCAAGTTTCTGAGTCGGGTACCGGCCTGTAGCCACGGGGATATTCGGGGGCAGTGCCCCCCAAATATTTGTGTGCCCCCCAAAATTGTGTTGTGCCCAGAAAAAATGTTTTTGAACATATAATGACAACACAAATCTTGCCCCCTAAAAATGTATTTTACACCACCAAACCTTAAAACCTGGATACGGGCCTGATTGGGTAGTGAAAGAGTTTAACGTGTACTGTTTCGGCTTGCTTAACTTAAAAAATTCATCCTAAGTATGAAATTTGTTCACGCAGAAACGTCTCTTAAGAAAATGTAAAGCAATGAGTGCTTGTTTCCGGAATCAATCGATTATTATCAAACGGACCGAGAGCTTTGAAAAGCATGTTGCTTGCTTTTTACCTACTTGTGACAACGTTTGTTCAAATGATTGGTAAGAACCTAACTTTCATCAGAAAAGTGGCAGCAGAAGTCAAATTAAGCAAATGGGTATTCCTGGCGCGTAATAAAAACATTTCGACTTCCTTGCCACTTTCCTGGACAAAGTTATGCTTTAGTTTATGAACTCGGGCAGCATGTTTTTTAGCAACTACGTTGATAAATTCTTTATGAATTGGTAGGTGGCGGCTAAATGAAGATTATGTCTTAGTAAAGCAATTTACGCGTAATGAATATGTAGGTGGCGGCTTAATGAGGATTACGCTTCAGTAAAGCAATTTACGTATAATGAAACCAAATCTTTGAGATGAACATTTAAGCGACTGTATGAGCATACAGTAGCTAGTCTAATTTTACTTTCGTTGTGGGAGAACAAATTAATTTAAGTTCAATTCGAGATCGTTTTGGCGAACGGCTTAAACAGAAATTGACTAATACCATTAATTCAATGTGGCGAAAAGAAATCTCCATCAAAAAGATGAATGTATTTCAACAGATTATGGGAGCGCAACAAAGCACGAGGAAATGTTATTTCGCAAGCTTTTTAAAGATTACAACGCTTGGATTCGACCCGTTGTCCGCAGCAACGAAAGTGTTTCGGTCCTTTTCGAACTATTCGTCTCTCAGCTTGTAAAAGTGGTAAGCTTTTTTGACGGACAAGTAAAAAGTAGTGAAGAAATTGTTAGGAGGTTCTGTCCATTTTTACATAGACACAATTTTTCCCGAACATGATTACTTTGAGCAATGTGTGCGTATGAATCCAGCTGTGGTGGTATGCTGGTGTTAGATGATATATATTTTTGAATGAACATTTTCTCCATTTTTCGTCAAGTAAATAAGAACTATTCCCTTTGTAACGTTTATATAAATCCAATTAAAGATATCCTAAACTCCCGAAGCTTTAATATCTTAAAACATTAACTGCTATTTTAAACTGAAACTTTTGTTTTTACTGTAAAATATGAAAATTCTTGTTTTTGCAATCTGAACTTTGTTTCGTTTTGCTGTGCTGAAAATGGTCCCTTGCTTTTACTGATCAATGCTGACTCCAATTTTTTAACTCCATTATTGAACAAACTTGCGATATGAAATAGTTTCTTTTTACTAAAATTTCAAAAATATTTTGCCATTCGTTACCAATGGAAGCTTTGAGACTACCACAGCCAGGGCAGCAACCAGCCGACATTTCCCGGGAGGGGGGGATTTTGCCACTTGTTTTATTTAACATCAAAAAATTTTTTCGCTTTGAAAAATTTGGGGAGGCAATTGCCAGGTTGCCTCCATGGTTGCGGGCCTAATCGCAGCTATCGTAAATTGTTTTGATGAATCAGTCCTTTCCATTGCACGATAAGGTTAAAAATCCAAAAAGGTCTGTTTTCAATCCAGCTAACTCAAATGGAAGCCCTTTCCAGCCGTTTTTCTTGATTGTATACTGAAAGAGTCAGTTACCCTGATCACAGTGTTTGTTTCAACGATTCACATTCTTCGCAACTTTTCTCATAGATCAAGAAGGATCCTTGGATCACGGTTTGGTATGAAAAACTCTTTTGCATCTATTTTACCAGCAAGAGGCTCTGCGTTTAAATTGTTGAATATTCAAGGCTTCAGTTACTAATCATCGTTTATGGTGCAAGTGAAATTCTGTTTATGTGTTGCTCATTTGTTTAACTTTTTCCGCCTGTTTACTTGTTCACAGGATGAAATTAACCAAATCATGACGACGAACTTGTGGATGAGGCAAGATTGGAAAGACTACAAATTGACGTGGTCTCCTGATGATTACGGTGGGACGACGTATATTCGTGTACCATCAGAAAAAATATGGAAGCCAGATATAGTCCTCTACAACACGTAAAGAATGAAAAATTTATTTTTCCTATTATTTCATCTGAGCTACAGTAAGCTTCACAGTATCATTATCGATAAGCAAAGGAACTCGTTTAGTTTGCGCTCACCTTGCATAAAACTTGAAGGTGCAACAATCTTCTAAGCTACATGAAAATATACCTGACAAACTGACAGATCTTGAAGGTTGAGTCCCAAAACAAAACGTCATGTGTTCTTCAGCACACTTCAAACGCTGGATGGTTAACGCACTTGATGTTCTGGGGTTTTGAAATTTTAACCTATTTAGAACGACAGACTTCTAACGCAAGTGTTTTTTGCTGGACGTGTCAATATACACAAACTATGGCTCATGCGAGCTATTTTGTCCTGTTGCTGATGGAACGAATTTCTACAAAGATTCGTCAAGTTAAATGTGAGTCTATTGCAGAGGTTCCCAACCTGGGGTACATTTACCCTCAGGAGTACATTTTCCTATCCGAACGGGTACATTTAAAGTTAGCAATAGAAGAGAAATATATATTTACATGTCTTTTATTTCCAATTATTTATACATACAGGCTTTTTAAGGCGTTTTAGGGACCCGAATCGGGTCCCTAGAATTTCAAATTGGGTCCCTAGAATCAGAGAAAATTATCATCGGGTCCCTAATATCAGAGAAAATCGGGTCCCTAGAATCAGAGAAATCGGGCCCCTACAGATCCATACCGGGTACCTGACATTTTCCTTAAATAAACCTGATACACATATCAGTAAATAGTATTTTTAAAAGCCGTTATATGCTTATTTTCAAATGCATCTGTGATTAATCATGATAAAATATTTTGTGATAAGAAATTTTAGGGGTACATATTCATCTGTCGAAATGCTGAAGGGATGCATACTCATCTGTCGGAATGCTGAAGGGATTCATGGTCAGAGAAAGGTTGAGAACCCCTGGTCTATTGTCTCATTTAAAAATTAACGTGGTCTTTTGCTCAATCGCTTTTTGTAAGAACATGAAGTTGTCCTTTCTTTATGTGAGAAAATGTTGGAAGCTTAATACGTAGAAAAGTACAAGGCAGTAAATTTTCTCATCGCGCGCTGCCGTCGCATGGTTTCCTTTATTCTTTATGGGGTGCGTCCACGTGAAACATACAGAAATGTTGGCATTTGTTTATATGGCTCTTTCAAAATTTTGCTATTTATTAAGCAGGGCGGTTGGAAGCTTTCGAGTGGAACAAAGTACGAAAGCAAAGGTCACTTACAAAGGCGAAGTGTCCTGGATGCCACCGGCCATTTTTAAAAGCTCTTGCAGCATTGATGTAACTTACTTTCCTTTCGACATACAGGTATAAACCAAAGTTTCCTGACCCTTACTGAAATTATGTTTTTATCTGTAATTTTCTAATGACTCGAATTCCGTATACTACTTACATTGGTTATTTTTGCTTAATTGCCTGCAATGGGTTTTTTGAGTCTAGAACTGTACTATGAAGTTTGGTTCTTGGACTTACGACAAAGCCCGAGTCAATCTCATTATGAAGGGATTCGAAGCAAACAGAAAAGAATATTTGGAAAGCGGAGAATGGGAAGTTTTAGATGTATTGGGATACAGGTAAAGAAAAGTAGAGGAGAGCAAGATTTACCTGATAGATTTTTTAAAAAAGCAACCCTTCCCTTATCTGAAAATACATTAAAGTGCTTTGCCTTTCACAATTTCGTGAAAATGTTTTTTATACGCACAGGCATGAGCGAAAGTACAACTGTTGCCCAGAAATTTACCCGGACGTGACGTTTTCATTTCATATTCGGCGTCTTCCGCTCTTTTATACTGTCAATCTCATCGTTCCATGCCTGCTGATCTCGTTTCTGACAATACTCGTTTTCTATTTGCCATCGGATTGTGGGGAAAAAATCACTCTGTGCATTTCCGTTTTGTTGTCATTGACTGTGAGTACCGCAATTATCCCATTCGGGACAGCTTTTTTAAGGCGAGTAATGATTTTTTAAGCGTTAACTTTTACTTTCAATTAAAGAAAATTTCAGCTCACACGCTGATCAATTCACTTCAAAATGCCTTTAAAAGAAAAGTTTTGCAACAGGCCTAATTTTACTAGGCAATAAGCGTACCATTCCACTGTAAAGAAGTTCAGATCCCTCTGACAACACATGGTCAACCTCACGGTTGATAATTGTTTCTCTGTCTGTGTTTTCAGCTGTTATCCTGATTTTTATCGTCTAAGTCTAAGCAGTACAGTTGGTTGAGTACACGCCACCATATTTGGTATGCTGGGTTCCATCCCTGGTCGGGCAGGGCTTGTTGTAAATGTTTGACCTTGGTGACCACTAAGGCACTTTGAGAGACAAAAACTAATTTATCCAAGTACCGAGATGGTCGTAAAGCAAGGTTTAAGATATTTGGAGGTCGTGTAATGAGTTTCTGCTGCATTTTGAAAAGACCGAAAGGTCTTTCAAAACACCTTAAAAACACTGTGTTCGGATCATACCGAAGACTTGAAAAACGGCACATACTGCTTACCCAGCCTCGTGCTCGGCGTTAATGGGTGAATGCAAAAATCGGTTCACGTGTGGTCATGTCATTGACTTGCTATCAATGCAACATTTTCTACAAAAGCAGCTGTAAGCCCCCCGGCACAAGTGAACGGAAATAGGTGCCTCAGACCACTCGTGATACTCCGAAAAGAGTACAAAAAGCTGGTATAACAAAACTGACCTGATACGGGATTTCTTTTCTGCAAAATGTTTCTTCTTCCGACGGCCAGACTAAATCTCCAAAGTGATTGATGAGATTTCTCGGCTGGAATAATTTAGGCAGGGTTAATCCATTCCAACTGGACTTAATTAACCAACTTTTCCACAGTAATTTAAATCTAAATCTGGTGAAAGAAATGCAGCAAGTTGTGCAAACTAGGTCTTGTACAGTAAGCCCGCGCTCTACAATCACCGACTGCTGAATCTTTTTTACATCTAGTCGTGATCTCACAGAAGGAAACTGTTGAAAATCTTCTGACCAGTCGAGCCTTTTCACATCTCACCTTGATTTCATAGAAGGAAATTGCTAAGAAGTTCTGCTAATCAGCTGAATGTACAGAGCACCAGAGTTGATTGCCTAATCTCTTTCCGCTTATCAACCGGGACGCCACAACCACAAAATCTATCAATACATTGAAAAATTTCATGTAGTTAGTAAAACATTAAAAATATCTTAATATTTCTCTATTTTCCTAAATTTGAGAATTTCTCTGTTTTCCTACATTTGAGAGGCAAATCGAATGGTCTATGAGTTTTTTCAAAAACGTTCCTGTAAGCCCACAGCAGAAGGTCTTTTAAGACTCGACGGACACCTGATGTGGCTGATGCCCATTTCGACATATGATTTGCAGATATGTTTTTCTGTTAGAATCTTTGTAGATTCCTGGTCATCTGAAGTGTTGCTCGCTTCTAGTCAGTGTTTTGCAATACACTAATATTTTTGTATTTTTCTATTTTTGATCCTTGGTTGCACTACATGTAGCCAGGGTATAAACACCTTAGGGTAAATTATTTTATGTAGAATTAATATAAAATGCGTGTTTCGCTGCGCTCATACGATTTTATTGTGAGAATGAGTAAAAGTTGCAAGAAAGTCAAGAATAGTTTGATCGCTCCTTGCGGCCCTCTTAATTTCTGGTCCCATCAGACCAATACAGTAACTTTGCGCGTTACGCGAACTCAACGTTACCTGAACAGGGTTCTACTCTGCATAGTGCTTCAATAAGACAAAGTACTAAAGTTCAAATGCAGCAAAAGCTAAAATCCACGTAGTAAGTTTACCTGAAACCGATATTTACGTCAAACGCCAATTTTGCAGTGACTAGTCCATGCTCTTACTTTAGGAAAACTATATATCGCATTACGACCAATGCAAATCGCCTGTAAATGAACGATATCAAAGTAATGCCATTCAATTCTTAACGAAAACCTAGATAATTACTGCAATTTTGCATGCAAATTAGGTAAGGTTTATCCTTACTCCGCCATTGTTTATCAGGATCTTTAACTATTGCCTACTTCACTGAATTTTCGGAAATTCACAAGAAATATTTCGTTTCAGCCGCACCCTTGCACATTTCCGTAAGTTATTTTTACGCTGAAGTACACAAAAGTGCTGATTCGCAAATGTAATTGATAGCGGGGTGTGGGCAAACTTTACGACTTGCAGGGCGCATTGGCTTTTTTGGCAGCAGGACCGGATCTGGACCAGATGGATGGATTGTTTGAGCAAACAAATATAAATGAGATGTAAAAATTAAACGGCTTAATTTATCAATATGATTGGTCAAGTTGAGCGGGCCTATTAAAGAACTTAACGCGTCGTAGTTTGCCCGTGATCAATGTAGTATCGTCCTTTGTGACAAAAAAATCCCAATGTGATGTTTTCGCTTCCTCAGGTTTTTCTCTTGGTCATTACCGAAATCATACCCTCGACATCTCTGGTGATACCACTTATCGGGCAATACCTGTTGTTCACCATGATCTTCGTGACTTTGTCAATCGTTATCACAGTGTTCGTACTGAATGTCCATCATCGTTCCGAAAGCACGCACACAATGCCAAACTGGATAAGAAAGGTGTTCCTGGAAGTACTACCAAGGGTAAATTCCAAATCTTTTTCGTGTTGCGAGAAGCTCAAGGTTATGAAAAAATGTTTATAGCTTATAGTCTCATTACTCATATACTTTTAGTCTACTGGCTCTACATTCTTTCTTCGAGGAAACTAAAAATGCAGAGATTTTTTCAAATGTTGTGGTGAAACATGCAGTCGTGGGGGAAGTTTATGCTTTCTAGATGCAACATTCCATAAAAAGCATGCCTTTTGCCAATGGTGTGTTGTGTCAGAAAACGGAACTGGTAAAGGTTTTATTGAAAGAGAAAATTTCGGAAATTATCACATTCGAAGCTCCACACTTAGGTGGCACTATCAGTTGACAGAGAACCCGTTACTTTTTTAAAAACGTGGCGGGGGCCACTTTGTTTGCGGTCTCTTCGACTACACCACTGTCTTTTACGCTTACCATTGCAATTAGGCCTTTTTGTTGTGAACGCAGTCGGTCAACTACGAAAATAATAGCTTTGGTTTTATTTTCTTATACCGCCTTAGAACCTATTTCCCATTATCGAATGTTAGGCGTCCCTTGCTTGGTGTTTTGACGATGAATTAGCGCTAAATTTTGTTTTCTTCTTAGCTCAAGCGCCTGTGATTCCTTGACTTCACAGGTTTTGTTCATGAAATGCCCAAGAAGGAGGAAAAGAGCTTTGAGAGGCCTAGCAGAGACAGTCCTGAAGTTGGAAGACCTTAACACGGATGTCTTTGAGATGAATAATCGCAAAAATAAGTTGCCCCGAGTTGACGTAAGTAATTTTTAGATGCATGTTGGTGTTTTTCCAGCTCAGTGAGCTTTGTTAATGTAATAATTCGCCGCTAGCCGCCGCAAAAACGGCTTGTTATGAACTCTCTAAACTTAACCTGAGGCGTTTCGCGCGGACTTGAATTTATTTGAATTTAAATCAAAACAGCAGCAAAAAGGCTGATTTTGTCTTTGCTTCATTTTGTTACATTCATATCTTTGAACGTGTTTACTAACGACAACCAATTTTATAGAGGTTTATTTCAGTTCTTCAGCCGCAAAAAGCCAAAACGTTCGAGTGGAGTTAAAGATAAAGGTCTCTCCATGGAACTTGAGCGAGCTTTGAATGATTTAACGTATATCGCCAACCATCTCAAAGTAGACGACGAACTGTCAGAGGTAAATGTCTTTCTACGCTGTTCAAATTTTTACTTAAATGCAAAACACATTTGTGAATATGCTGCTTATATATGAGTGTCATTCGATAAATCTGAAAGACATTTCTGTAAGCAGGTTGAATCAAAATCAAATCGAAACCACATTTTTTGTTTTTCTGACAGATTGAAAACGACTGGAAATACGTAGGCATGGTCATCGATCGCGTTTTCTTGTGGGTTTTTGTCGTTGTTGGCATATTCGGCACTGCTGGGCTTTTTATTCAGCCTGCCATGAAATCTGCCAGTTTTTCTACTTCCCACCACAAAGAAGTTGCATGATCAAGCAGCCGTTTCACATGAAGAGAGATGCACATCACTCTGTTTGCGTGAAGAGAATGTCACAACATACGCACACGCTCAACCTCTCGTTTAAAACATTTTTGGAAAAAATAAGGGCTAAAATAATGTTTTCGTTTTGCCAAAAGCACTCCGAAATTACTTTCAACCCACGGTGCAGAATTACTTCGAGAAAGAAACAAGATGTATGCACGTTTTTTGTTCTTTTTTGTTAATACTCTTTTGTGTGGCAAAAAATGTGTCTTTTTCATCGAATTGGTATCAATAAAAAACAGCTACACAATTTCGACATTTATTGAGTCATAAACTAGGGCATTCAAGGGTGATTCCCTCATGTCGACACTCCCGGCTTAAAATCTAAAAATAGATTTTTCACAGCGTAGCTTTGACGAGCAAAACCTTAGTTCCAATGTCGTATGCTTTCGTTCGTTAAGTTTTTTCTTGCAGATTTCAGGACTGAGGATGCGTACACGTACATGAAATGTACCTCTCATAACGCTTGTTGGTAATTTGTAAAGATGTAAAAACGCTTGGTCTTATGCCATGTTGCATTGTATATGATTTGCTGTTCAAATGAGAACTAATTATGCGTTTTGACTTTTGACTTTGAAAGGTTTCGGTCGAGATTGTTATCTAAAACGAAACGTATCCTTACAAAGATTTGCTCGCGAAATCCGCAGTTATTCCTTTGGAGAGACAGCCTCATTGCTTTGTCTATTTGCTGTAGAACCCAATGCAAGCCACTGTGAATGTTGTGCTTCATTTTCATCTACTTCTCAGTGAATATGTGAACTTGCCCCCATAAATAAAATCACAGTAGGGTAAAAGTAGTGTCCCAGTCATCCATTATCTATTTTGGATCGAAGCTGGATACCACCTTAGCATTATTCAAAGAATAAAAATATAATGACCCCATTGTTCGCTGCGCCTTCTTCAATCCTTTGTCATGCAGCGTCGTTAAACAACTCTCACCTGCGGTTTCCTTTTCCGGCCTAATCCAAAGCCACCTCCTGCATTGAGTCGAGTATGCATGTCAGCTATACGAGCCGCACTCTGGCATGTCAAGGAACAAAAGAAACAAGAAAGTACCTTCAGACTGGACGATCATGAACGCTACTTTGCAGCATTTCACTTTTGCTAAGATAAAACCGCAAGAACATCAGGCAGCTTTAAATCTTTTTACCATCAAAACCTTAATCATGAGATTTTTTCTTGATCTGTGGTTGCTTTACGTTTACAAAGTCATAAATTATCGAAAAAAACTTTGCCAAACTTTTAACAGAAAACATTAATGACTTCGCAAGAATTTGTGTTTTCGAGCCAAAGCCAAGTTTGAACCAGCAATAAAACAATAAGAATTCGTTTACATTTCTTTCATGCTAACAACTGATATAAGATTGGTGTTTTTAAAGCAAAAAAACACTTGACAGTTTTTGAAATCCCACCTTTAAGCCATAATGTCATTGAACAATACGCAAGCATAGCAAAAAGTATGGAGTTGTCTCGATTAATTATATAAAAATACTGGCCAATAATAGCACACATACTGAAAAAAGCTGAATTTAAAGTTTCAATCAAAAATTTTAGCATTGTGATTTAATCATCATTGTGCAGTTTGTGAACAGATTGAAGACAAATGTTTTTTCAAAATGCACGTCTGCAAAATGTAGATACACTGCTTAAGTAATGGAACTGGAGGAAAAACTTTTGTTATTTAACTTATAATATGCTAACACCGTTTGGAGCATTATATCCTGAAATAATAATTACGTTGATATTTTCTTTCGTTTCAAAATATGGCAAATTGGTAATGGTGGCGTTGAAAAGATATTGCCGAAAGCATGTACAATAAAATTTGCCGCAAGAAGCTTGTTCAAAATGAAAATTTTTATCAGAAATATTGAAACAAATAATGAAGGTAATAAAAATTACATGAGGAATATTAAAAGTTTCGAATGCTGCCAGGCATTCCAAGCGTTCTCAGGTTAGTTGCGGCTTTTCATGGAAGATTCGAACGCGCAACGGAAAGAACGCCAAGTCCGCTAAAGCAACGGGCAAGCAGCAGTAAAGAATCCCCGTTTGACCAGGTTCACCCTAATTGTTGGTTGTGGATATCTGCATTTTTGAAGCACTTCCCGATTGCGCGTTCTGTGCATGTGGCGCGATACACCATCACATCGGTCAAGGCTAACAAAAAAACGTTTTTGGAAAACGTTTCATTTTTGTTGTTTCAATGCCAGTAAAAACGTAAATGATCCTTTCCTGGGGATCTTTCCTGGGAATCTTCCATTGCAGGGCAGACATAAAGTTTAGCGAGCAACAGATGTCAGAGAGATATGGTGATGACATTTGAATTATTTGAGGGCGTTTAGTTCTTTACACAAAGTTATCTCGTGGATTTGGAACTTGCGTGACCCAACAGGCTTAAAATGTTTTACATCAAATTTTCGCAATATTGCAAGTGATACCAAACCACTATTGTATAGTGTTTTATTGCCTTATACAATAAAAATTTATTTCGGAGATTTTACAGAAACTTCTTTAAACTGATCTCATGTTTGTTGTGATGGCTTCAAATGCATGTTTGCTTCTAAAACCGCGGGTTTGTTGCAGTCACATAAGAAAAACTTTTATTGCGCCAGTGGCAGTCTGGCATATCGTGCACGTAAGATTATCCAACAAGAATCTTTTTCCATTGTCGGATGCAAACAAGGTCTTCAAATAAATCCGCGAGCACTTTCCCAGGTGAAGCTTTGTAATGACACTCACATCATCGGAAATAGTGTAGAAACCTGCAATCAACCCTTTATGTTTCGCAAGGAAATGAACTACTAGCGGTCATTAGCGATGACTATGTTGTCGGAGTCGCAAAAGCGGAGTCGTGCTGCTTAGAGATTTGCAATAGCATTACTAGGATAATAATGGGAAGCATTCAGAACACCTACTGAGGTGTTGACGTAAAAATGATTTTAATTTGCAAGAAAATGGTTCTTGAGCAGTTTATACGCTGTCTAACTTTTACAGAAAGACAATAGACATTTTTGTCTGCCTTAAGAACTACGTGAAGTATTTTCAGGTAATGAAAAGTGTTACAGGTAACAATTGTTCAAACAGAAAATTTCACTACAAATTCTGTTGTTGGCTCGCTGTACGATTCATAAAATATGTTTTGCAAACTCGTAATAATATCGCAAGGGTAACTTTCACGAACGAACTCCGCGACAAGTTTTTACAAGCCTCCTGTAAGAATAAACACAGACGCCGTCGGTGGTTTAGTGGAGAGAAAGAGGCTTAAGCCCCTGTAAATTTTCGGTTACGTTTTGATCAAGGATTCCCAGCGAACAAATGAGAATTGACTAGACTTTTTGGAAGTCTTTACATAATAACTTTCGGGCACAGGGGGAAGGGAAGAAAATACAAGCATAAATGCCGTCCCCATGCCATATAAACCCTATGTAAATTGGTAGTCCAGATAACAAGTGATGCCAAATTGATGTTGTTGATGTCTTAACAGGACATATTCGTATTGCGTAATTCATTTGAAGATTTAGTCTTTTTCCATTCAGTCCATCAGTCAATCCACTGAAATTCGTTCCTACGATAGTTTTTTGTTCAGTATTTTATCGTCTGCATTAAATACCAGAGAATGCCAACAATGAGAACATAATAGCGAAATTTACGGGGAATTCGAATTTGCATTTGGTTCGTTTGAAAAAGTTATAAATCATACTGATGATTGTAGTTGCAATCGCCAATATTGCAAGAAGAAACTTTGTTCCTAACAAACTGGCCGGAGCTAATCCTAAGCGGGTGCCTAGATCAATAAAACTTGTTTATGGCATAAGAGTAACCAAACAATAGGCCAAGCATAGTCATTCTCATGTAAATGTAAATTTCAGAATCTGTGGGCAACACTTTCTCTAGCTTTACTCATTAACTTGGTTAGCATTTCTACAGAAAATAACCCGCTAAACATGCGGCAGAAAGCACCAACTCAATATGGTGTTTAAATTTTTCTGGGGAGAGAATCCCCCCAGAGTCTCGGAATTAACGGGCCTCCACCGCTACACGCCGGGAAACGCAAGGATAACCTCGACCCTGAGCCCTTCCCTAAAAAATGTTGGATCCACCAATGGACACCTTGGGACTAGGAGAAAGATTTAACTCATGATTTTAACAGATACACAAATTTTCGTTTGTCTGTAAAATGCCGTTTTTCTGCATACAAGGCTGTGTGGATTTTTCAATGACCCACAAAGTCTTTTTACATTTATGCAAATTTTCTTATTCGATTTTTTAGTTTGCCCCTTTCATGATAAATTGCATGCGACATGTCACCGTTCAAAGAATAAATATACCCCCGCATAATGTCGCTATATGGTGAATAAGTGATTTATCTTGAAAGCACTAAAATCTCCTTCATTTTATGCATTTGTAACATGGCCGGCCTCGTTGAAGGTAGTGATTTTTCTGCTTATTAGAGGTGGTCCAGGTGGTCCGAAAGTTAGCTGTTGACAACGCTAAGTTACTTGAAACTACGTCGTCCTAACTGTTAAATCAAACAACTGAAACACAATGAATATGTCTCTATTTACTTAAGATCTTCTTTGGCCGCTTGTTTTTTTCTTCCATTTTAAACAGTTAATTATTATTATCAAAACGGATGCAGCGATTGATTTGAATGCTGAAACTGTCAAATTAAATACTTTGGTTTAGCATCTCATTCTTCAGGTTTTCCAACTAGTTACAATAGTTCTGCTTAAAAATGTTAACCGTTGACTTGATGAAAAATGCATTATAACCAAACAAAAATTTCTTAATTTAAACAAACGTAAAATATGCGCAATGTTTCAGTAAAAACGTCGCAAAATTTACTTTGAATATACCTTTTTTCGTTGTGGACGTTTTGTGCAAAAACATGACAAACCAAAAAATAAAAACAGTTGCGCAATTATCTCTCAACTTCTTCACAGTTAAATGCAAGATGGTGACATCCTGGAATAAAGTTGCGTGAATCTGCAGTGACGGTGAAAATTTCTTGCTGCGATAAAAGCTGTGGAAACTAGCACAGAGTCTGGGTGACCCGCTGTGTACCTCTATGTCGATTCCACGCATAAAAAGCTTGAAGACCTTGCTCCGAAGCAAAGTACAACCCGCAAAAGTAGTCCATATCATTCAAAAAGATTAGCAGTAAAAATACAATTTTTGGAACAAAACACCTCATTCCTACACGAGAATTTTAAAATTGCGGCTACAGTTTAAGTCGGTACAATACTCTTATCCGCATGATCAACGGTCAGTGAGCTCCACTCTGCTCTGAAAGCCATGCTCGGAGATATGTACAGTGACTTACGTTGGCTTCGTGTGCCAAATAACAATTTTTGACATGCCTCAACCGCAATATTTCTGGATTTGATTGCGTTGATCGAAAAACAGTTTTTTCATAGTGCATGGCTCAAGGTAACACACCTTGGTGCCAAAGTTTGCTTCCCGGTTTCGCGGGTCAAAACTATACGTCAAGGTTGTTAACTTGTTTGCCTCTGAATGTCTTTATTTTTCTGCAATAGATTTTCTCCTTTACAAAATATCCTGCTCTGCAGAAACACGATTTTATGTAAATAATTGGCAATGAGAGCATTATTGCAACGCAGTCGCGGTAGCTGGTTTAATTACATCAGATTTCGCGATCTAAGTCTGGGAAGGAATGTGCTTCCCTCTTGCAAACACTACTTGCAGAAATTTTGGGAATACCAGTATCCGCTGTATTGTTCACACATCAAAACCGTGGAAAATTTTAGTTGTGTAAAAATTTCTGTGTTTGTTGAAGATAAGCAAATTCTTTATTTTTATTTGGAACTGTAGCTCTAATGGAAGACGTTATAGTGGAAAATTACTACTAGTCATTATACACACAGAAAATAAAGCAGATAAAACGCCATTTGAATCTACTTTTCCAACAGCTATATTGTAGGATTCCTTTCAAAAACCGGTTTGATGCGTAACACAAGTTCATCATACATTTTACTTGACTTGAAGCTTTAACCGCTTTCAAGCTTTCACTAGTATAAAATCGGTCGACTTGTTCCAGGACGGGTTCGATATTGTTTGTTACGTGGCGCTGAAATGCTTTCAAAAATTTAACTTTTTTGAAGACTTAACGAAAATGTTGGTATGCTTTAGTAGAAGCAGAAGTTTAGGGTCAACACAAACTTTCTTTGCAGAATCTTCCAACAAAGTCATTAGGCGTTTTGGGGAGCAATCGAATTGGTCCACGTTATGCCCTTTGCTGCAGAGGCGTAACAAGGGGAGCACATTTCCCTGGTCGCCGAATCACTGCGTCGGGCGCCGAAGAGCCCCAACAATGTCACAAGTACTTTCTTCAATACAGTACATTTGCTTCCGAAGACCTCAGTCTCGAACATGGGGGCGACTAACTTGTTTCTTGACCCGAGCGCCATTTAATCTCGTTACGCCCCTGCAATGCTATGAGCTTTGGTTTGCAGGAAACGAAATGTAGCCAGCGCGTTCCTTTTTCTAAAATGCAGAAACCAATGCATTGTGTCGTTTGGTACTCGTGATGTAAAAAAATAAAGTGCACTTGTTTGCCGCAGGAGATATCTTGACAGCATAAATTTGCTCCAAAGAACTCTTTGCCAGCAAGATGGTTAAAATCAACCCCTTTATGAATATGCCATACGGCTCACTACCGTGCAGATTACTTACTATCTAAAATAGCAAATATAAAAACTGACTGCTTTTCAAAGCAGGGTTGCCGATACACATTTTGACCTAAGGCTTCTGGTAACATACGCAAATGTCGTGATGGAAGTTGCAAGTGATGCGCCGTTTCAGGGCCCGGCCTGAAGCGACAGACATGGCACGTGTCCATCGGCCGGTCACACGCCGCGTGTCTGTAGTCGCCGGCCGCAAATTCTCGCAGGCAGGAGATCGCTTCGGATCATCTGAGACAAAAGTCCAGCCGAGAAAACAAAGACTTCAGTGAAATGCACCATTTTTGTTAAGGAAAAAGAAAGTGCATTCATTGGCAGAGAGTGAAAAGCAGATGAGAATGTGCACTAACCATTTACGGTTAGTCGTTGTGCTCGAGGCCGGATCCTTTTTCCTGCAAATTAACTTGTTGTGATCGAAAATGCTGTGTTTTTATTTCAAATGAAACATGCGTTCTAGGTGCTACCGCAGCCATCAGAACACCTTGTTAAAAATTAAAGAGATCAAACCTAACTCGATATTGCAGCAAAATGATTTAAGTGTGAGACAGATTAATCTGCAGTTCAGCATTTAAAACGATCGCTTCATCAGGATTGATTTAACCAAAACTATATGTCAAAGTGCACTCGCCATTGCTAAAGTGGTAATTTTTTCAGGTTATCGCCTTAAAGAGACTGAAAACCGCAAGTTCATAAGAGCAAAATCAGATTTTCCAGGAGTTGTGCGTTTATAGTACTGTAATATGTAGACATTTTAGAGAAAACTACTGAATTGTTCCGAGCATGTGCGTCAAACACAGGTTTTCACATTGCAAGTGTGAACTAGCAAAAATGCCACTATGCAATTGCACAAGCGTGTCATTTCACGGCCTATGTGCAAAAAGTTTGCAACGTGATTGCACCAGAACATAGCAAAATATCGAAGGTTGTTCTACAGTAATTAAGCAATTGAGCTTTTCTTGCAAATATCTGGCGACAGCGCTTAATTGGCTTCATTTATTGCCAGGGTGCAAAAAGGGGGTAGGAGGTAAAGGCCTCCTTGGATTTGGAAATTATCCTATTTAATTCTTAGCATGAAAAGATCGTTTTCTTAGTTTCGAGTGGGTAAAATGAAATTTCGCCACTTTCGCCCCTCCACCTGGAAAAATTTTTGCCTACCTCTGAAAAAATCCACTAATATCCCGCCCTGGAAAAAATCTTTCCAACGTCCATGCCGCCAGGTCAAGTTATTGCGGCCAAAACAAAACACAGAGCTTTCAACTTCAAAAATTATTTCAAGTAAAGATTTTAACGAACGAAATGCTGAGAACAAACTTTGAGCAACATTATTATTATTATGATTTTGATCGCACTTTCCGACAACAGTGTCTTAAAGTGCCAGAACAGGATAGTAGTGGGCTGAATACGTTTACCTGTTTCACGGACATACGCTCAAACATGCTTTGCTGCAGACGTGCTTCGAAGGATTTGCGGGGTTCAGAACGGCGCACTGTTTGGCGATCTTTAAAAGAGCCATGATTCGACAAAATACGGGAGCACATGCAATCATAATTAGTGCTCCAACGCTGATTGTTTACATGCAAGTTGCTTTCTCAAAACAAGTCTTTTAATTTAACGAGCTCAAATGTTATAGAGCTTGAGCCGTTTTCATTTTAAAAATTTTTTCAACAAAATTTGCGAAATTTTTGCTTAAAGTGTGCAAATGTGTTGACCTCAAATTTGGCTTAACTACCTTAGTTATAAAATTGAAAATTATTGTCAAAAATTTTCGTTATGAACACAGCTTTTTCCAAGGGAAAGATGAACATATAAAAGAGCAAAAGGATTCACATTATGATAATCTCTATCAACACTACAGTTTTTAGGTCTAATTTTTTTGGTTTGCTGAGCAAGTGGTACTTGTTTAAAATAGCAACTAGATGCTAAAAATATTTATTGTGCTTGCTTGGAATGAATAATCGGTCTCATCAGTTACATCCATACCCCAGTTACCCCCCGAACTTGGCATTTTACGAAGAGGATCAACCCTGCTATCCCCAAAACAATGGTTTTCCCACCCACAGTTTCCCTGCCAACCACACAGCATACGCCGCGCCGAATGTTCTTTACCCAGCCTTTCACTACGGAGATCAGCAGCAGCACGATCTACGTAATGCAGCAGCGAAGTCGTTTACCGAAAAAGGTGCTTCAGTGATGGTGGACAGTACGCATTTCGACCAACCAGTGCAATGTGTGTGGGCAGTGTCTGAGCAAAAAGTCTGCGGTTATCTCTTTACAAACATGCCAGCTCTTGTGGAGCACATAAAAAAAGAACACGTTTACGCCAACAACACGCAACTGTTCGTCTGTTACTGGAAAGATTGCAAAAGGAAACGTAGACCTTTCAAAGCGAGGTATAAGCTAGTCAACCACATGAGGGTTCATTCTGGCGAGAGACCCTTCGTGTGTACGGAGTGTCTGAAACGGTTTGGGAGAAGTGAAAACTTGAAGATTCATATCAGGATACACACAGGTAAATATATTAAAATTATTTTTGCAATTTTTTTACTTACGCCCCTGTTATGATTCCTTGTGTTTCGCCGTTTTCAAGTGAAGTTGAAGTTTTTAACATGATGTGGTTTCTTTGGCGGTTCAGTGTATTTGTTTGTAGTCTAGTAAAGTGTGGAAAACTTTAAAATTCGCATTGGAAGCTACAACACAAACCACAGATTTAAATAAACCATGTTGCTTTTTTCGCTGTCATTGTTTCAAGTGTGGTTCTTGCTATGAAATGATGCTAAGATGTAAATAAAATGGTTTTAGCTTCTTAAGCTGTAGTTCTGATTTTTGGTACCAAGGGTCACAGGTGCTGTTGTAAATTTAACGCAGTGTGTGAAGTTGACACATCTTGAAATTATTACGTAAAGTCGTAAAACCCGTTTTGCTAAATTTGTTTCGAACATGACATAATATTCTTTCTACCGCTTTCCGTTAAAGGTTTGTTGTGTAACTGCTTCCATTGTTTTGCACNTAGAAACTCATCAAGAAAATAGAAACAAAATAGATTTTACAAAATTTAAGTAAGTTGTTTTTCTGGACGATTTCGAACAGGAAAATGGCACCAACTTCAGGTTTGGTGATAGCATTGTCATTAAGATCTATATTGGGCTATTTCATTCCCGGAGCCAAGATACATAATATAACTACAGCATAGTACCCCGACTTTTTGCTATAGATACAGTTTTAGTCATTTGCAAAGCCACTTGCTGGTGATAATGTTACGCGCAAATTTTGTAGCAGAAATGACGTGTTACCAAGCAAAGAACATCAAAATCGAGTCCCATCTTTCAAAGACAGCTTGTTCGTCCATAGTTGAGTAAGCGGTTATTATCATAAAACATTGTGGCAAAGAATATTCAAATTAGTGTAGGCGGAAAAAAATAACATTCAAGTGTACAAGGTTAAAAATCGAAAAAACTTTGTTCAGCAGCAGCAGCAGCTGCCAGTCTCAGGTGGTGCTTTAAACACTTTTTTCATTCTTCACATAAGGTGAGAAGCCATTTGCGTGCCCATACAAGGACTGTGATAGATACTTCGGAAACAGCTCTGATAGAAAAAAGCACAGCTACACACACAAGACTAATGAGCAATTTTTTTGCAAGGTAAGCTTTCGTTTGAGAGATATTATAGATTTAACTTTGTACATTTGGGGTTGCTCTAAAGTAAACTTTTTCAATTTCTAAACAGCTCAGAATTGTAAACGGGCCTCATTTTGACGCCCGAACCTGGCCGGTGTCTGACGACATTTATTTTTGAAGTCCAATTTTAGGCTTGAAAGTCAAATTTACCGAGTGAGTCAAGATACGAGCAACTGCGGTGTATTGGTTGTGCAGCAAAGCAAACATGATTAAGTAGTTCATAGATTAAGTTTTATTTAACACTCAACTCGATTGCTTCAACAGTAACTGGCGACTGAAGTGTCCGCCGTTGCAAAAAAATTTGTATGCAAGCCCGAAATCGGCCCGAAACATTTTGACAAATTTAAGCTCGAGCCCGGCTCCAACCCGGCCCAAACCGGAAAGCCCGGCCCGACTTACAACTCTGAAACATGCAGCTTACTCAATAAGTGTTGAAAAAGATCAGCAGCAGAACTGACTAATTATTGTGTATTTTAGTACAAAAATTGCAACCGAAGCTACCGGCATCCCAGCTCTCACCGCAAGCACCTCAAAATGCACGAAGAAAACGGNGATCCTCTTGCAGAAGAGAGTCTGTCCCAGGCGGGAAACTCGTCTCTCACCAGCTCATCTTCAGACAATAGCGCTTCTTTCAGCTCTGCTCAGGGAATGTTGTCTGAACAATTTCCTTCTACCATGCCGGCATCGAGCAACACGATCGAATCCACTGGTGAAGGAGCCATCGGGCCCGCAGTAGTGTACAGCAACCCGTTTGAGTCTTGCCCTGACGACACGCCAGAACTCGACCAGAACTTTTGTGCCGATCCGAACGATATACCGATTGACGACCTACTCAGACCTGCCGGTAACGTGCAACAAAACCTTCGACGTTTGCTGGAAAGTGAATCTGATTCCGGATACGCTGAGTTATTTCCCTGTCCGTCAATGCCAGGCTCTTCTTTCCCACCTTCTGAATGACAGGACACCGGCATAATGCAATGTATTTGGGGTCAGTGCCGGCTGTAAGTTTTGAAAACTGCTTATTGTGAATGTGGGCTGAGTTTGTTCTTGCTACATTTTTTCCGTTTTTTGCTATGTGCGTAACACAAGCTGTTTCTGATGGTTTGGTTTTGCTAGAGTCGTTCGTCATTTGACAACTAAAGTCCTTTGTTATATTTTTGTACAGATTTGTAGATAATACCGCAGCTTTGTAAGAAGACCGGGTGTCTGTTAGAAGTCTTCTACTCGTATTATAACTACAGTAGACAATGCACCATGTTCGCAGCACATGCAGTTGCCTTGTTGTGGTCCGTTCTGTAGCCTAGAGTATTATACTTAACATGCAAGTAAATATAGTATTTGCTATGGCTTAATGCAATCAAAATAATGTGGCTTCTTAAAATTGCTTAAAACCTTCACAAAGTAAGTGCTCATTTTGCACAAATGATAGCACTAAACAAAAGTAAAGTCAAACACTCACGTATAGTCTACTTTCACAAGATTTGTAAATAATTTTTGAAGTTATAAAGATAACATTCGCAGAAAATTGCAAGATCCAATAGAGGCGTAATGCCAAAAAGGAAGGCTACATTCATTGGCAACTGTCGACGCTTTTATCCTTGAAAAGCGACAACATGTCTTCAAATATTGAAATGCACATTAATGAGTAATATTTAATGAGATAATAATCATTGAGAAGCATTTTCAAATACTATCCGAGATCTTTCGATTGTCTGCACCTCTATGCCGTCTCTGTTAATAATCGTTGTACTGCATGCTCATGCTATTTATGATTATAAACTGATTATAATCAGTATGAAGCTCACTGTTTGTGTACTACGTCTTGAGTTGTTGTTGTACATACCGATTTTTCACGTATTTGGAAAGCAGCACTGCTACATGTATAAAAACACCCTTGGTCTTTTTCCCTGTAACAAAATAAAAGGATGAAAGCTGCAAATTTCTTTAGTTTGGTAATGTATCAAGTGAAAAGCACGTACCTGACAAGTGCGACCTTTATTTTTTTAGCAAAAAAAAACGATCGCGAAGGTCAGGGCTAGAAATACTTCACTGTGTGGGTTATGCATATAAGTGTCTGATGTTGCCTACTGAAAATGAGGACATAATTACAGAAGGAGACAAAACAAATTGCTAGCTACTTAAGTCACTGATTTAGAAATACTCATGTATTTGTCAATGAAACTGTCAACCACGTAAGGAAATATTAAATGAGGTAGGGAAATATTAAATTACATAAGGGAATCTTAAATGAATATGATTACAAAATTTTTGTTTCATTAATGCGAAAGACGTCACCTGAAAAACAAAAACACGTACATTGTTTTATTTCCGAGCCGACAAACAAATTTATCTTAGAACGTCAGTTAATGCGAAGAGAGAGTTAAAGCTTGATCAAATTGTTAATTTATAATTTTCAACATTGTTTTCACAGCTTCTAGCATATTCACAGCAAATAGTTTCTGGATCCAGATCGGAAAATACCAAAAGCCCCGCCAGTACAGTAGGTGCATCATCAATCTACAGTGAATAAGAGCATGATCAAAATTACAGTTTAGGATGTTATTTATGTAGCACAGAATTTTCGCTCCCTTGCCTTCTACGATTTTAGACCAACAGCCTGAGCAAGGTTAAGCGCTGCGCTGTGACGGTGTGATCGATGTCGCGAGGGCATGCCAATGGATTGTGGGTCATGGACTAGGTGGTGGAGATGGTGACTGATGTTCATCTCCTCCTGACTGGCACCCATACTTAAAGTAGAGTGCTCTCTGCCCAGTTTGGCTGAAGGTATGCTTACTAGAACTGGTAGAAACACTTCAGGGGTCGGTTTCAGGCAGCGAGAAATCATGCACAACGTGTGGTTCGAAATAGCGTCGAACTTATTGATGTGGGCGCTTCGACACGACACGAAGGCAGCGTATTCGGCAGNGCTGTATAGACCAGAGCATGAGCGTCGGAAGGATTTTTGNGGGGGGAACCAGGAAATTTTTCTAGGGAGGGGCCAAAAGTGGTGAAATTGTTTTTTTCCCACTCAAAACTTAGAAGACAANCTTTTTTGCTAAAATTTTCAAAATCCAGGGGGNCCAATGCCCCTCTGACCCCCTTCCGACGCCCATGGCCCAGACTCAGTTGAGAGGTGCGCAGGGTAGAGGCGCATGCACTGAGTCGTGACCAATACCATGATTATTGAACAAAGTTAAAACCCAATTTAGATATATGTTGAAGTTGACAAAGGATTTTAGTTCCTCATCTTGTCCAGTTGTTTAACATTTAATATTTAAGCGATGGATCAAAACTGTTCGGTTATTTGCAGCTGATTCAAGGAACCATTTTGCTTCTTTCTGCTTACCAGTTAAAAAGTGCAGTCAGTTGATGAGGATGTCCGTGGCCAGGAATTTTTTCAGATAAGAGCAGAAATCAGCGAAATGAGATTTCCTTAGAAATGGAGTTGCTGCAAAAGGTGAATCTGGGCTTATGTTGTATGTATTTGTTTACTTCAACCCTGCTCAGGTAACCTCTAAACGCAAACACTTTTGTTGTCCTTGCCCAGCATGGGCAGGTTTTGTTTATTCGCTTATACTGGACTAACTGACAGGTTTAGACTCGAGCGTGGGTTTTCTTACAACTTAGCAAGTCTTCTGAAGCTCACCCGATCAGAAAAAAACAACGCGTTGATTTTGGAAAATTTTTTATATGATGAAGAACAAAAGCAATTTTCCAAACAAAAATGTGGGAAGTGCTCTTAACAAATAAACGAAAAAGTAAAG
>JGI24159J19872_10000966_pt1 | contig 29682 bp, 22 predicted proteins | sample Ectturendosymbi4_FD_19872 | JGI IMG/M metagenome (IMG submission 19872)
TCTTTTATCCGGTTAACCGGCAGAATTATATCCGGATATCAGACAGAAAAAAAACTCCGGTTAATCGGTTAACCGTTATCCGGATAATCCAACCCTAGTAGCGACACTTGTTTACGAGTTAAAAACAAATCATAAAATAAAACGTGGAAATGTTCGATCTTCAGAATAGAACTAACCTTGAATAGGGTTGGGCTTCGACATGCTGGGCGCGTCGCCAGTGCTCTGTTGGCCTGTGTGACGTAATGTACAACAAAACAATATTGTCGGAATATTGTCATGGACAACCCAGGCATGAAACGTAGTCGACTTCAACGAACGTTTAGGCCGTTGTTCCACGGGAAGGTATAAAAAAATTCGCGCTTGCAAATCAGGGGGAAATTTTCTCACAGAGCAGTCACGCGAAGGCTAATGCATATGACACATGAACCAAAAGATGTAGCTTGGTCTTCAGGGAGCGTCAGGACAAACAGATAAAATGAGTTGAAAACAACAGATCTAGGATCACTACTCGTACCAGCTGACCTGGCATAGAAAGAGAAAATGAAGACGTGAACTTCTTGTCGTCTGCTGAAGATGCGAGTGTCGACGCAGCATTGTTGTTGCTTGGCAACGTGAACGAGAAAGAGTCTACTGGCTTGGATAACGTCTGCGGCTTGGTGGTCTCTGCTGAAGGTAAGCCGACGATAAACAACCTCACGATTGTTGTGTACATTTGTTCACAAATAATACTACGGAAATTACTTGCAGTGATATCAAATTCGCTTTCTTTAGGTGGGTAAAGCACGCGGACAATGCACAATTATTTCCATACACCAATACACGATGTATTTGGTCAAGATACGATTTTAAAAAAATTACATAACATTACTGTAGATTTTCATCCTAGTTTTGAGACCACCTAAATATATAGATAACAAACTTTGCCTGACCTTCAGATGTGGGTGCGGCCGACGCTAGCAGTGACGCAAGCATCTTCGGTTGAATGGGGGTCGTCTCAGTACCTTAAAATACAAACAGTTACACGTCGTACACGCAGAGTACTGTACGGAAACGTATTTGTAATTACGTTGCCCGAGTGAAAAGTTCAACGAACGGAAGGGTCTGTATTGTGTTGGATCAAAGGCACATTCCCGAACAAACGCAAGATGAAAGGCTGGCGCCGCAACAATCTTGAAACCTTGCAACTTGGACTGACTGCTTTACTGTACCTGTTGAGGGCGGGCTGCTTGCTGGAGGGAGAATAGAAAGACTCGATTGTTTTTCAGAGCCCTGTTTCTCAATACTGACAGTATCCAACACACGCTGAACCACTGCAGCTGCTCCAGGCGGAACATCGGGCCTGGATGAAAACGATCTTATCAGCTTCACCCGATGTAAGCAAAAACTATGAACGTGGCTTGCGGATAACTCACCCGGGTTGGAAGTTAGTTGGGCACTGAACAGTGTTAACCACCTGGGGTTGTTTCAGCTCCTTGATGTTGACCACCTGGAACAACAACGAGACGCTATCGTTTACGCAGAAACACGTCATTAACGTCATTGACTTAATCTACATTAGCATATGGGTACGAAGCAAGGTCGGATTTAAGATACTAGGAGAATTTGCGCGTGTAACCATACCTGAGGGGGATTGTTCAGATTCGACGCGGCCTCGGTCTGAACAGCATCGAACTTGTCGGGTTTGGGACGCACGCACGACTTCGCCCTCCGGAGCACCGTATGCCAGCGTAGCGGAACCTCGAGCTTTTGGGAGGAAGTCTGCGAGTTTGAATAAACGACGTGTTTCGTGAAACTGAAAACACCAGTCATCAAAAAATCACCCGCTCAAAATCCAAGGGTGCGCAAACAGATCGTCAACTGTCTTTACGTAGTGAAAACGGAACCGCGTTGATAATATTCCGTTGCCTATAGAGCCACCCTTGCTTATGGCACTCAATATAATGAACGGGTCCAGGGTTGTGCATACCTGGTCCTGGAAAAGGTTTCGATCCACTGACGAGCGTTTCTGCTGACGTAGCTGTTTGCAGCGCTGGCGAACTTGCGGTGGCAACTGGAGGTACAGCCGAGGCGGTCACAGATGGGACTGGCGACGGGGCTAATGCCGAGGGCTGGCTTGTAGGGGGAACCGCAGGAATCACTGATGATGTTTTGGCCAAAGGCCTGCGAGTGAACGTCAGCGCAGCAGCTGAAAAAAGCAAGTAGCTTTTTGACACATTGTAAAACTCTTCACGAATTAACTTCGCGGTTGAGAAATATATTGACGAACGTCACCTGTTGAGCTTATCATCGCAACAGCAGCATTGACAGCAACCCAAGCTGTTCTTCACAATCATACGTGAATGACTTTAGCCCAGCATGTCCGACCCGTGGCCCGCATGCCGCCCAGTCGAAGATTTTGTGCGGCTCAGTTCGATGATCTTTGATCTTAAAGTTGATATTTTTGATGCAATGTTCTTTAGTGTCTTTTTATCACGTTCTGCGTATTGGCAGATTACTTGACATCTCGGCGCAAAAGTGACTTCTAGTGCTCTGATTTCTACTCTGTGTCCCTCGGTACTAACCTGATTTCTAGCTACCGTTGTTCCATTGGGACTAAGCCACCCCATGAAAGCACAATTGGGAATGACTGAAGACATCATACAATGGTAATCATTGATTCGAAAGCTTTCCTTTGGTTTGCTAAAATAGAAGTCATTCAATGTGCGGCCCTCATGTAGATAGTGACATAATTGTTGGCCCAGCAAATCATTTCGGTTGGACATAGCTGCTTTACCAGACTACCACAGCGCACATTGCTTTGATCGCGGGTACAATTGCTACAACGGAGTTTTCCCCCCAAGTCGAAATTCACAGGACTTTCAAAAATTCCGCAACTGGCCGGCAATGTCCGGCACAGAGGCGTCTTTGCAAACACGAGCTTGAGCGACTCACCGGTAGCTTCCTCGTTGACCGGAGTAACGTCACCGTCCTCGCTGGAAAACCGATCGCTCTCGGAAGTTTCTGGAAGAGTTGCGAGGAAAGCGAGCGGTAATAAGCGAGCATGGCAACAGTGAAAGCCAAATGTAATAAGCAAATCCACGCGCCGAGCACAGCTTGATGTCGTCAATACGAGACACACGACAAAGTGCACAGATAGTTCAATTCTTTGGTTAACCGTCGGCCTGCCCCGCACCCGAGATGAAGTTTTAACAACCTTTACGTCACTTGAAAAAAGCGGAGTGTTATTTGATGAAGCGTGTTTTATGTGCTCGAAACTTACTGCTGCGTGCTGTGTATCTATTGCCTTCAATGGTTGGCAGAAACTTGTGCTGTGTCTGTGTCTGTGGGTGAGCTTAATGGGGCGATGTAATAATTTAACGATTTGGTAAAGAACGGTCAGCTTTAAGAAAACGACTCGCAAGTAGAATTTGTTCATATAAAAAAAGTCTTAAGCTAAAAAACGCTATTACGGCAGACAAGATTTCTAATTGAGACCGCTTCAGGCGCAGGTAAAAACAGATTTACATTTGTCTTTTGCGCACAACGTCAACGTCCAAGTCGTTCGTGCACGTTGCATTTTAACCCCTTCCCCAGCCGGTAATCGCGGAAAGGAGACCAGAAACTAATTCTTGCGTCGCAACGCAAGCGAAGTGTTTTTCATTGAGGCGAATTACCGGATTCTGATGAATGTTGAGAGGAAGATCCGGCCGACGCATCATCAGTCACTGAGTGTGTCCGTGCTACTGATGACACCAAAGCTGAAGAGGAACCCTTCTCCAGCGCTTCTAAGCTTGGCATACGAAGTTTAACACCTGCGGAAAAAGCATTACGCCGTTGGATGCGACAATGCGGCACAAACACTGCTAGTGTTAACAGATACTAAATCACCGTTGGAACTTAGTAACGTTTTCTAAATATCGATTGCTAACAACGTCCTGTGTAAGTCGCATCCAGCGCATGAGAAATCCAAAATAATTTTACAACGTTCATACTCGAAAGAACACTCCTGGTAACGCTCTTTGCACTTGATGACGTCTTCTCTGACGCAGCAATATCAGAAGACGGAAGCGATCCTGGCAAATATTGAATGCATTAGCGCGAAGAACTAAAACCCACCAAGACCAAAACAGTCGTCTAAGTAGACATAACCTCTCAGTGAGCGTGGCTCGAACTACTACAGGACACCACGTGTTAATGAAAGCGGATAAGTGGTTACAGATGTTAACGATTGCATCTATTCGCCAATTCCGCTCGCACTTTCAGTTTTTGCGTAAAACCAGGTAAATCAAATAATTATAACACCACAAAAAACGTATAGCGATTTTCTAACATATTCTGACAAGTCCTTTCACTCCTGGGATTTACAGAAAAACATTGGAAGTACTATGTCGACAAAAACATAAGACAAGCAAAGCCAAACTAAACGCAAAGCTGAGCAGAAAATTAAAGTTTTATTAAGTTAACAGAAACGAAAAAATCCAGCCAAGGCTGATTGAACCAAGATACCTTTCCTGGAACCATCGCGGGGAGTGGGGGTGTACTGGCCTGCAGATGACCCCGAGCGCGACGGGGTTGACTGGTCGTCACGTGATGATACAACATCGCTTTTACTTTCGCGCAGGTGTAAGGTCGGTGCGATGAAACTTGATTTTATTCCTGAGACATAAAGCATTCGTAAAACTCTGCTGCAAACCGCAACTGCAAAGAAACACTCTGGTTTGTAGTGTCAGGGTAAAACGTCTTGAAATTGTGTTAGCTCTGTTTCTATTCACTCGTGGCTTGCTGTTTAAATATCGGGGGCAGATGGCCAGACCAATGAGACCTACCCAGCGGAAACAGGGTTCATAGAGTTACAATGATGACTTTAAAGTTTAAAGTTTGTAATGACTTTTGCATGCACAACCAAGTTATTTCTCACTAACGTCTTTTACTTGTCTTAAAACAAGCAAATCGCAGATCATCCAATCACAACGATCGAAAAAAGAACTTCCTTGTTTTACACTCTCAGTACGAAACAGCTCTGGTATACACAATTCCTTAAGTATTATGCTTTCTAATAATCTAATGTACATCTACTGGCTGTAAAAGAAAGTAGACTAGACACTTTTATTATACAGCACTAACAAGACATTAGTCTTTTATAACAGGCAAACGGTTTTTATAATGGAAATGTAGCACAGCATTTTTGCCAAGGAGAGAAGATTAGCTGTTGCTTCTTGATACCACCGCTGTAATTTGCCGCCCACCGGAAATTTAAGTGAGCTTTTTCATAATTTTTTTAAAATCTGCCATCATGAGTTTGTCCCCTGCGACGGAGTGGCTGTTTTGTGTTGCTTGTGCTTTTGTTAAATGTATTGTGCATTTGAGTTAACGGGAAGGACGAGGCAATTCGCAGGGCTACGTAGCCAGCGTACCGAACAGATATACGGCTCGCATAACAGTTTTGTTTGTTATTCAAAAGTGTTAAGGATCGCATCTACTGAAATACGGTTTAAATCAGTGGTTCCCAAAGTATGGGTCGCGAAGGTCAATAAATGGGTCGCGCCGAGGCGATCTAAGGTCAACTTAAATTTCACCAACCGCACTGAAATATTGATTGTTTGTAGTACAGTAAAACACGTTATTACAAAGAGGGTGGACCACACTACTATTGCTTGTCTGTGTGGTCTAAAGAAGTTATAAACTTACTGCCAAAAGCCATACAATACAATCATTAGTTTTTCATGTTGACATTTCTTTGAAGCTTGGGTCGCGAAATGTTGAAACTCAGATTTGGGTCGCAATAAAAAGGTTTGGGAATTTCGTTTAAATGTTCACTCAGAAGCATTTCCTAACTTTGTTAGTCCAGTATACATGCCACTAACTTCGGTGATAGTTTAGAAGTCGCAGATATACGTCTCAGATTTGATATTTTTATGGAACATGAGGCTTTTATGCTGTGTAACAAAGTTAGTTTTCTACGTCGAAATCCACATTATCTACGCAGCAGCATTTCTGCATGCGTTTTTCTTCATTTTAAAGTTCCAGAACAATGCTGTAATCAAAGAACTATTGCATTTTTGTGCTTAAAAGTGAAGCTTCTGACATGTACTTACAGCTTGCAATGATATACACCGCAGCTGCACACGTTTTCTAGTGGATACAATGCAAGCCTTCACTGCTCACGATTTAAGTTCAGTCAAACATTGTTCGACATTGCTATTATAATCACCCTCTGCAACCACTGTCGTACAACCTCAGTTGCTTCAGTCTTAACTTATACGAAAGTCAACTGTTTGTGTAACCAACCAGGCAATACACGTACACCGTGTATTCGGGGTGCTCCAGGCTTTAATGCGATACTTCAAAGCAAAGCATCGACACATGTAGTAAAATTTCAGCAGTCACGCAATTCGAACCTACCCGGCGGAGTGCAACGAACCGGTGTCGTTTTCCTTGAGCCGAGGAAGTGCGAAAGCTGACTGGCTTTCTTAGGGGAGAGCCGCGATGCATTCAGGTCTTTCGAACCGACCTTACCGTCTACGGCGTCCCCCTCACCACTTGCAGCAGGTGCACCGCGATCACGGAGCAGCGAGTCAGCCAAGGTTTCCAAATCGGTGCTGGTGCAAAAACAAAATCAGGTTTCATTTGTTTGACTGAAGTCCAGTGAACGCTGAATTTTTCGCAAGACGGTAGTGATCACCAACTCTCTCACAACCATGGGCCAGGAAAAAAACGAACAGCACATCGACAATAAAAGGCGCATAAAAAAGTGAAAGGCTTCATACATATGATTCTACAGTAGCGGTGATGTTTCTACTATCCACAATATCTATGGTAAGAGTAGCCCAACAAAAAGCTGTGCATGTCACATTAAAAATGCATTATCCGGTCGCGAACGCAGCCCAGTTCGATAGAAGTGAAATAAATTAGCTGTCAATTCTCATCTTACTTATCTCCAGAAGCACCGTCCGCAGTATCTTGATACAGCAATCGTCTGTATTGACTTGTAACAGGAGAATTAATCGTCGCACTGTTCAGCAAGCGCAGCCTGAAAAATAACGCAAATACGAACTGGTCTTTAGTTGAACCAAAGGAATATCTAGGAAAGCACGCTTTGCTGTTACAACCAGCTTAGTTCAGGGGTCTCCAAACTACGGCCCGCGAAGCCATTTTGTCAATGATAAAAAAAATAATATACAGTACTTACGAAAAATTTGTTGATTTGGTAGAATATAACATCCCGCAACAATCACATTGCGTAAGACGTCCGGCCCTCGACACGTTATGTCTTACCTTGTGGCCCTAGGACAAAAACGTTTGGAGACCCCTGGCTTAGTTTAACTGCAGTTACCAAGCCGGTATAATAACAAACAGGGAGATCAAGCCAGGAGAAAAGTTCCGGGATAATGGCTCGCATCCCCAGCAATCATCAGCTTTTCGTGCATTTGCGACGCTATCACGCCCGTTGTGCGACACAACGTACAAGATCAGCTGCTTTAACGCACTTGTCGAGTTGCTGTCCAAGCGTCATTATCTTCCGCTCTTGCTCGTGCAGTATCTGCAGCTGGTTCGCTATCACCTTGTGGACCATGTTACTTTCTTCAATCTAAAAGAAAAAAACAATTCCAAGCAAACTGACCGTAACCGCAAAAGCTTTTCAAAGTTAGCGAAACACTATTTCTACAACAGAAAATGCGAAGAAGGATGTTAAATAATAACACACATCCATATCAGTGCACAAAATAATATAAACAGCTATGCAAGCGTTATATCAAGCCGGAAAGGTGTGGACATACGCTCTTGCGATATATTTGCGATACAATATACTGTCATATTTTTTTCAGCACGACGCGTTGAAAATGCGGAAAGGAGTCAGAGACCTGCATTCGACGCTTGGACTTCTTCAATGGCGTCGACTTCTGCGTCTGCTGAAAATTGTTCCACTGATCGTCAAGTGCTGAGTTTGTTTGTGCGACTGCCTCCTTGATGTATTGATGCAAGCCACGTATTTCCTGATGTGAAAAGCAGTAGACTTTAAATTTCACGTATAATACGGTGCAGGATAAACCAAACCTGGTTTGAACCAAAATAATGCTGTGTTAAGATACGAGTTAACAAAGCCAAGACAATACTTAGTCACGATTAACGTGCTTTAACGTGTTGACAGTACTAGTTTTTTGGCATGCCTACCATGTCGTACAAGTCAACCTTCCAAAGTGCACATGCTTTCCTGAATTGGGTTCAAACGAGAGTTAGGAAAAGACGTGTAACCCCAACGAAAACCAACGTATTCCCGTTTGTATGTCTGCACACACTCCAGTTGCTAGATCACGGCCCTTTTTCTTTTTTCCATCAAAATCTCCACTAAATTGAACAAATCGTGGCTCATCACCTTCATTTTGCGCTGGTCGGTCATGTCAAGCGGACGAGAGCGAAGTGCCCCGCGGTACGCCGGGTTGTGCACGCGCTGGCGCCAAGCGTCGACATTCTGAAGAGCAGCGAACGATTCGAGACACTGGGTTCTCGCCGTCTTTATCTCCTCGTGCTGGTCGGCAGTGTTGCGGGTGATGGCAGAACCAAACTTGTCCAGCACTTCAACGCTCTGGATTAATACAAAAACGACACACAACGGTGGATTGGCCCGTTCTTTACAAAACTCTGGCTTCGAGACAATGGAAAATACCAAAGTAGAATTTGGTTAAAGCTGCTGTATCGCAAACGGCGCAATCGTGGGTGATGATCCTTCGTCTTCGTTACGCTTAGAAATCGATAAGTACGCGCAGTTGTTTAACAGCATTTAAAATTACACTGTTTGACAGCGTTAGTAAAAATGGGCGCACGACACAAAGCACCCACCTTGCGGAGTTCTTTTTTATCCTCCTCACTCCCAAGACTAGCGACTTCTTGCTTCACCGATGACGAATCTTGCAAAAATTCCTTCAATTCGCGGTCAAAGTCCGTTATCTCGGTTCGCAGCTCGTCCGCAAGGGCGTCGACGTCCGAGAACTGCAGGGAGCCTGCGCGCTCTGTCGAAAACAACGACATGCCACATCAGGATTACTCACGAGTCCTGAGGAAAACCGAACTCAAATTTTGTCATCGGTTATTAACCTCTTGCTTTTCGAGGGATGGATTTCCGTTTCCGGGGTGGGTCAGACGGGTCGGGCATGATCTCAGCAGACTGCGGACGAGACGTACCTGCAACGCCGTGGCTTTGTTTGCGAACATCTTTACCACAAATTCGCACAGAAAGGCAGGAAAGGAACACAAATGTCACATCATTTGGAAGTACAGCCGAGTATTGTAGTTGCGTGGTTAAGAAGCCGTGGTTTGGCGGTGTCTTCCAGTACTTCCTACGACCCTCAAACGTGAACCTACTAAGCGATTAGCAGATGCTGCGTGAAAAGGCTTAACTGATGCTGTTTAGAAGCAACATAACGTCGGCGGTCGCGCAGTGGAGCTATTCCTGTGGTTAGCTGCAATCACACACAGTAAAAATAAATATACATATCGATGCATTTTTTTGCGCATTCTAAACTTAAATGCTTTCCCGCGGTGGCAAACTTAAACTGATGCATTACTGAGCAAGCACACCCACCACATATCGAACTAACCAAGTCAAAAATTCCATTCAGCGCCACATACCTGATACCAGTGGTTTCGCATCCTGGGAAAAGGGCATCGTAACGGGCAATTGACTACGATGAATAGATTCGCTCAACGGCTGCTTAATCGGCTCCGGTTTTCGAATGTCATTCCTTTAAAAAAAATTTATGGTAAAATTTATAAATCAGAAACCTCGGCAGTTACCATTACGTTGATAAATGGCGCAATCGGCCAGGTACGCACGTTCACATTCCCCAGCTTTATAATGTCAAAAACATGAGCTTAAGCTTCAAAATAACAGGTCACTTGTTGAAATTCTGGTAGCATCAGTGGTGCACCTCAGCATACATTCAGATCGACAATTATAATACACACTGGCAATCAACCTCATTTTTTCGTACTTTACGACCGGTATATCAAAGATAACCTGCAGGACAGGTTGTTTCAAAACGACGGCAATCGCCATGCAAATGCCTTACCCTGCTCTTGCTCTGTCGCCAATCATTTGCTGTATCGCGATCGCGTCTTGATTGCTGTCTGCTTCTGATATAACTGTAGCCGGCGATTCGGGCAATTTCTGCATTGGAAGCCGCGAGAAGCGTGGGAGTGATTTAATTAACGACCAGGAATTCCGAAAAAAACGAGGTTACATTCCTACACTACACAGTTTGACTTAAGGTCGATTTTGTACGAAAAAAAGCAGCCGACGCAGTATTCGCACAAGGACTAATGACGATACACACACATGCATCCATAATCCTAATATCGCTTATGGTTCGAACCGAGCACAGCCGTGAGGTCCGAAAAATTAATATTTTTGGTAGCGCTTCCAATGATGTGGTATCATTTGAGCTTGGATCATACCAAGATATTTGGTGTAGCCATCACGGAATAGCCATTTTATAATGAGGCTGGTGGCGAACTATAATGAAATATTTGCTACCATATAATGAAATATTTGCTACTGTTGCAACCTCTCCGGTTGCGTTGCGTTGAATGTGTGATTCACCACGAACGGGATGTGCGCGAAGAACAACAATATGTATACGTGGCGCGAATAAGCAATAAAAGAGTGATTGCGGCGCATGAACTCTATTGCTGCTTGCTGCCATAGTGCGAAGCTTTGCGCACATGCCGCTCGGGCTTTTCCGATCGCAACACTACCATGGACATCAAACGATGCCACGACACAGTTTTTTTATATTTCATCTACAAAACCGAACGTGTTTTCTGGCTTAGACAACTGTGAAGTAATTACGAAGTTTTTGGTATGAAAGCGTTTCATAAAAGGCAAGCTTGAACTATTCCAGGCACAATCGCTTGGTTTACTGGACAGGTTGCAGCTCAACGATATTTGATATTTCGAGGCGTAATTACTTTTTAAGGTCACCACCTGGTACCCCAGAAGGGACTGCAACAACAAAGCTCAGTTTGCTTTACTACAATCAGAGCGATGCATAAGATGCAGTTTAGGAAAACCCTGTCGCTCTGGTTCTTAGAAGTTCTGTAGTAATACAGTAATTGTCGCTTCACGCCCATCGCCATCGTCTCGGAAGTCACTTTTGACAAATCAACTTCGAAAACCAAACGAAGTCAAATGAGATGGACGGCGCGCGAAACCAAGTTGCGTTTCAGCATTGAGGGAGGTTGAGCTGCTTTTGGCAAAATGTTTATGTTTTGGAAATCTGCTGCTAGGTGAAGAACGGGACAAGCGTTTCTTTTGGCGTTTAAGAAAATAGCTCAATTGTTGTGTCTCATCAGGTACCTTGAATCTTAATATAAACATTTAATGCAAACGCAGGCAAATTGTTCAGGCAAGCACGCAAGGAAGGGCTGCTGCATAGGAATACGGTAGCGTGATGCTTGTGCAGGTTTTCCAACACACATAAATGCATAATATTGAGAGGTAATTGTATTTGTCACAACAATGACAAGAGGTAATTGTATTTGTCACAACAATGACAAGTTGGCATTGTTGTCACAACAATGCCAACTTGTCTTCGACTAGAAAATTTCTTGATGACTCGCGATCGAATGGTCGGTAATAAAGTCACAAGTACAAAATGCCATAAAAAGGAATACTGATTGAAAAATGTTCCGTTAGGTATCTTGTCAATTCAATGCAAAATCAGGCGCGATCGACCAACTGACACTCGACGATCGATCGGTCAATCGCAATTGACGTGTTGGCCACCCCTGGCCTACGCAATCAAGTGACTAAGGCTAGAGAGTAATGGGGTTTGGCAGTTGAAAACAAAGGCAGGAAACAAAGCTCCATTCTGCATGTAGCATGATTTTGGTGTGAAAATATTTTGGCGATAAAACGCAGCGAGTACAGTTTGAGAGTATTTCTGTGCAGCCAGTGAGACAGACATCAACTAGACTCACAGCAGCAGCAGGTTGCATTGAGAATGATCCAATCAATGACCTGGAGGCAGGCGGCGTCTGTTTGGAGCTGCCTGCGCCAGGAGTCGGAGATGGACGAGAAAGTTCATGAAGAGGTGCAGAGGAAAACTGATAAAGAAAAAAAGTGGTTTGGAAACAGGCTGCTGTGCAGTCCATAAGGTGCTCAAAAAAATTAAACAATGTATGTTTTTAGAAGCACTAATTCGACGGAAATCAAAAGACGAAGCATAGCGCTGTCCAAACACAAATATTCCGAACCTTCGGTACGTTGTTTCCGGCCACAGGGCCAACAGACAACGGAGGTTTGGGAGTGCTGGTCTTCAGTGACAGCGACGGTTTAAGCTTTTGCTTGCCGCTTGGTGGAATCAAAGACGTAGAAGAAGGCATTGCTCCACCGTCCAAGCTGCCAGACTATACAGAAAGGCAAAAAGTTTAGCAAGTAGACTTAAATGCGATCACACTGGTCAATAGCAAAATAATTTCAGCCAAGAAAAGAGTGAAACAGATCTGAGAAACAAGAAAGTTAAGCATAGCAAAGCATGGTTCATAAAGTTTGCTGCAGACAAGATTTCAATAAAGAACGAATTTGGAGTCGCACTTATATCTTATTGTTAGTGACAGAGGTGTAGGAAAGTGCATACGGGAACTTGCGCCATATAACGCACACGCACACATCCGTCTTCGAGAAAAAAACGAATGGGTATGGTACCGAACCAGTAGGAGCTACACACACAGCATTTTTATGATGCCAAGCGCGCAAAGTGATTGCCTCTGACTGTAAAAATCGTTACTTGGCTGAGACTATCAAGCCAGACAAAAACAAATCATTCACCGCATTAGTTTCAAACGTTCAAGTGAGAACTTTAAAAATATTACAATTTCGATGCACATATTTTAAACGAGGGATAAGCGCGGCTGCTACAATCGCTTGCCCGACCAAACGCTTCAACAACTCGAGAATTCGCTATTTTTGAAAATCTCAACCACAACTAGAGGCACGTGCAGGTAGCGTTGAGACACATCAGCAAAAAGGTGATTTTCTTCGTACTATTAAACAAAAAGAAAGAAATCCAACAACTGTCGTCGAAGGCTTGACAAGTGCTCTGAAACTCAACAATCGTATAATCGCAACGCAACACAAGTTCACGCTAAAAACGTAACTTTCGACGAAACGTACGTTGCTGGGAACCGCCGACCTCTCGCCATCGGTAGACAAGTCCTTCGCAGGAGCGACAATGTCAGGATAGTCTTCCTTCGACATCAAGTTGACCATATGGAACAAGGAAAGGTATCCATTGCTAGTAAGCGTAGCGTATATTGGCATTGGAGGGCAGAATTTCGACTCGTCTGAATAAAGCATAGTAAACATTCACAGCTTGCTTGTATAGAAAGTAGAATAGTTTTTCTCGCAGTTTCAATTGAATGCTCTTGAATATAAGTTCGAATATTACTTGTGAGAAGGGAAAGCGAGCATACCGATGCGTATTTGTTTGACAGCTGTGCATATGATGGAGATCCCAAGTGGCATCGGTTCTTCATCCGAATCATCGTCGTTCTGTAGTTCGGCTTGAAAGCCGTCGGCAAGTTGCCATATCGCCCAGGCATTCTGCACATCAGAGAAAAACAGTAATTCCTACGCACCATCTCGGGAGACACTTTGCCAGCTATTTCACGAAGCAACAACTCACAAGATCACCTTTAGCAATCTACAAACATTTTCGGTACAAACGAAGAAACAAGGTTCGCTTCGGTTTCTCACAAGACTCAACGTTCAGGCAATTAACTTGCGACCGCTTTGAAATTCTCACCGCCTGCTTGTTTTTCCCCACAACCGCTGTGTCTGGAGCTCTTGACGAAGCCAGAACAAAGAGACTCCACTTATCCAAATATGCCGCGAAGTAGTGAACCTCGTGAGATCCCCCGATGCCTAAAAACAAACGAACAACCTGAAGCAGATTTATGTGAGATCCATCACATTAAAATAAGTCATAACAATTGCGGCAACAACTAAAAGGAAGAAAATGAATGAAGTTCCAATCAACGGTTGATAGTCGGAATCCCAAAACAGAAAATTTGGAAGATCAAAAACGAAGTTGGTTATTTGGTCACAAACCGGACTAAGCAGTAGGCTACTTTACACAACGACAGTTTTGAATTAAGACCACGAGGCAAATTCTCAACGTGCACGCACCATAGCAAGGGTCCTCGTAATTTTTCCACGTTGGACTTTTATCTTGCTCTTTAGCGGGAGGGAGATTGACGAGAAACATATTAGGCTGGCTCTCGTCTGAAGATTGATCAGAATCAGGCAAAGGAACGTAGGTCACTGCGACTTGGTATGTCGACAGCCACAGGATGTCGCATACCTTCACCTTGCGGTCCACTCCCTCGTAAACTGGTACAGTGCGACGGATCTCCATATTCTGTAATGATAAAGCAGCACCTGACCTCGCGTGGAAGTACTACCTGCTCGTCTTACTCCATATACAGCCACTTGGTCATGACCAGACGACTGCTGTAAGCATTTCTAGTATCAAAGCCTTTAAACACGGATACTGTGCTGGGTGTGTAACACTAAGCAACTGCATAGGCAACCGTTTGAAAAATGAGGACATGCTTGAGAAGTTTGTCTGATTTATGTAAATCGTTAAATGCAGTTTTCACGTCACGGACCGCTGAACTGAAGTTTTCAGAACTTTCATTCATAAAGTTTCACACCCGATTTTCCTCGGAGGTGTTCGCGGGGACAGCAGCCCTATGACTCGTAACACCACACGGACGGTTTTCAGCGATAGTCCTGCTGGCTCCACACACAGATGGGACTAAGCAAGGTCGGAGATGTAATCACACCACCTGGTCCTTGGAGGACCGCTAGGTCGATTTCCCGTGGTGCAGCCAGCAGGATTCGACTCGCCCATCTTTCCTGGGATATTCCGTTCACGTGGCCGAAACATCGTTGCCGAGATGTCTCTATTCGGAGAAGCGGCTCGACATTCAAGGCTTTACGAATTTCACAACTGCGTACTTTGCGCCGTGAATCAACATTTTTTAAGTTTCACTGTTATTAGCGCTTTCGTGTGTTTTGTATACTGCGTTCAAATCGCTGGAGCATACAGGCATAACCAGTGATCACTTTCTAATTCAATCTAAAAAATTCGAATCTGAACACTGGCTGTGCCTATCGTGCTCCTGCGATTTGAACGCAGTTTTACTTTTCGGCAAAACCTGTTGACAAAATCGCAGTAACACACTTCGTCGAACTCCAGCCTTGAACAGTCGATTACACAAAAAAAGGGAGAAAAATTCATCCTCCCATTGACGCAAACCATGGTTAAATATTTGTCTTCTAACGCGTGAGGGAGGACTGTGGCCCAAACTACCCTGAGACCAGCGCAGCCTCCCGCAATTCCACTGCAATCTAAATAGCTTTTCGAAAAAAACTTTATCATAGCAAGGCAATAATTAAATCATTGTTACTTCACGTTTGCATGTAAACGTCATTGACGTGCCTGCAGCGTACAGCGCCAGTAAAAATATCGTGGCGAAAGTAAGTGTGCTGATGACTGTAATAAACTTATCTATAGTCACGCATAGAAAGCACCCCAAGACGCAAACCAATGCTCCCACGTACCGGGGTATACTGCTGCATCGATCCATCCCTCCTCCCTACCATCATTTGTTTTCCTCGCGGGCTCCAGCATACTGCAAGGAACGAGAGCATGTAACTGCTTTTAAACAACGATGCAATCAAACATAATGTTAAAACGTGGTGCACTGCAAGTCGTATCACGTCGGCAACAGCTGAGGCACTTACCCGCGCATGCACTGAACTCTGAAGGCTTTCTCGCAACTTCCTCGACATTTTCTTTGACGGAGAGNACGTGAAAAGATCCTGACGAGACACATCTGAAATAAAACAAGGTTTTATTTGTATTACAACTAGAGCAGTCTTTATACACCTGCGGTGCCCTAGAATCCATTTATTTGGTTTTTATTTTTCTTTCTGCGTTGTTTTTTAACCTGTGCTTGAGTAAAAAAACTGCCTGACACCGCAGTTACAACCTGAAGTGAAGAGCTCAAAAATATTAAGTTTAGTAGTATGTTTTTAACTTTAAAAACTCCAATTGATGTTGTCTTACATGACGCCCACAGTTCTTCAGTCCGAAGCATCTAATTGTTTAAAAAACGATAATTCTATTCCTCACACCAAAGCTTCACTATTCAATGAAGGTGCCAAAATCGTTACAAAATGTAAGCGTCGACAATTTTTAAATATATGTATTGCAAATGGTGGACTTACATTGATAAGTAATGAGAGGTGTCAACAGATGGATTCCACTGCAAGTCTCGCACTACATCAGAAGATTTGCTGAGGATGTGGTTTGCAAATGGAGTTTTGGTAGGTTTTCCCTTCACCAAACACAATGGCACGTTAGAGGTAAAACACAAATTGCACAGAAAGTTCTGGAACAGCATTAACCCATTTGCAACACCTCAAGAAATTTCCAAACTAACTTTTAAAGAGCCAAGCGTTCTTTATCCGGAGCAAAAAATTATTCATTAACGTTCAGTTGCCTTTGCAAATGTGAGTTCTGCTATACTTTCAATACGGCTACTGCATCACTACCACGTTTATTCGATTGTTAGCCGCCCTTGCTTGCAAGCCGCACGAAATGGTGTTAAAAATTTAAAGTAAGCCGCACTTGAACATGGGTTAACTAAGCCTATGAGATCTTTCGCGTATAGTGTAGCATATTTGGCGTTTGATTAGCAACCCTGGTAATGATGCTAACACCAATACAACTGCCTTCCGTTCATCATAATCCCTCCTGTTACGGAGCGCGCACGTGATGAAGAGAGGAAAGATACTATGAAAAAAGAAGTTGTTCAACAAAACGTAGCCAAGGAAAAAATGGGCGTCATCTAAACATTTTAATAAGCCAAAGAAAAAAAATGTAAGCCGGCCTCGATTGTAAGCAGCACGAAATGACGAAAAAAACTTTATAAGCCTCGGCTTACAATCGAATAAATACGGTATCCAAAAATATAATCCGTTTCAGAGAAATGAGAACTAATCTACAGACTTCAAATCAGCAAGATCATGATTAAACTATTGTTCAGTAACAAGAATACACATTTCCCTGGTTGAAAATATTATACAACAAATATAGAAAATCTTGAGTTGTTGTATGACTCACCGTATTGATTAAATTTCTTGTGTCAAAAAATAAAATTTGAAGACCTTTATCTCCTGAGCAGCAGACTGCCAAGGTCAGATTATCAGAGCTTACAGCCAGCCAGTGAGGGGGTGATCTCAAAGACACAGTTGCTACAGGAGCACCAACCATCGATTTCTGATATGCGGCTTCAAGCAAACTTTTGCTGGAGTAGACCTTTAACACAGATGATTGAGTTTGTTAACATAAAATTACTACCTCCAGTAACACAGCACAACTGGATTGTGTCCTGTTGATACAGGTGTTAAGTATCTCAGAAAATATCAAAAAAAACTATCATTTTAATGTTGTCAGCGCTCAGGAATTAAATGTCCTTTTTCAATCAAAGGAATTCAATTAACTTTTCAATACTAAGCAGTAAGTCCATTACAAAAGCAGAGGTAACATTCTGAGTATAAACTTGGTCTTGATAGCAGTTACATGACCAGTTTACCATGGTCTTTCTTGGCTTGTTGTGAGCAGATAAAGTTTGCTTTGTCTGTTGTATTAGTTTAAAAAGGCAACACCTGTTAAATTATTTCACTTTAGTACTGAAAATCATTCACCTTATTACTGAAAATTATTTGTGTTTACTCTTACCTTAAAACCATCACGGCAACCAACAAATACAAATCCATAAATGTTTGCCACAGAAATGAGATTCTTCCTGATGTATTGGTTTTTATCTTGCTGCATTTCTTTCAGATTAATGTGCCCAAGTACTTGAAAAGAGAATTCAGTAGGCTGTGAAAAATACAAAACATGCATGAGTAACACAAATATTTACTTGTAAAAATGCAAGGCCTAATGAGAACAGAAATTTTTTGCTCAAACCCTAATAATTAACCAGGTATAATATTTGTACACTTAGCTGAACACAGTGGTAAATTACAGGTAGCATAATATATAAAAAATAATTTGACAAAAACAAAATTTGAGTTAACTTATATATTTTGGGACATGCAAGGCACATTGTTTTTTTAATTGTATTTGAGTTTAATACATCCAAAGATACAACTTTTAGTCATATTACAGTTATGTCATATAATTTCAGGGCTTGTATAGCAGAATTAATACAAAAAAGCAGTAAAAGTAAGGATTAGCAGTATGTCCAAATGGAGATTCCAACAAACTGGTATGTTGTCAGATACCATTCTGATTTTTAAAATTTTGTGATTAATTCTTTAAGCAGACTGTTCATTTTACATAGAATGACCTGTTCAGCACAAGTTAGAAAATTTATGTGGTGGTCGCATTGCAAGAAAACTTGCCATCTGCAATTTTGCTATCTGAACAATTACAAAACCTTTAATAAATTAACAATTGACAACTGTGATCTGTGAAACCAAAACTGATGACCTTTGAAGGTTAATTACAGATTGACCTGATACGCGCTGAAAGTGCCTGCCAAGCCAGTGGTGTCAGCTTTTGAAAGTTTCTTAAAAATGACTCTTCTGCACCAATCAGAATGGCACACATGGGTAAATTCACTAATGTTGGTCATTAGTTCCCAAACATAAAAATTTCAGGCATGCCATTTTCCACTAAAGTGCAATTAAAGCAAAGGGTCAACCTGGAAATATTCTTGTGGACCATGAAGGTGGCTAGCAAATGCAATAAGGTGGTTTTGGTAATGCCAGAAAAAATGTCTATGACAATTTGCTTGACAAACAGATGCAGTGTGGGCATAAGTCATTTAATGTGCATTAATTTTTCAATAACTTCAACCTGATTGAAAGAATGTATCTGTGCCTCCAGTTCCGATTTTTTTTAATAACTTAAATGGCCTACAACTGACTCAATTTTGAAGTACTATTTAAAACACCCTGCATTTTTTCAATGGCTCTGCTTGCACTAAAAGGTTTTGTCACAGTTTATGCAAAACAAGCTGTTTCATCATCATCAGTTATTGACAACAGCTACGAAAATGTTCAGTTGAGCTGGATTCCAAATCAATGTTTTAAGGTAATGCATAAAATTGCATTTATTTGGAGAACACAAGAAAGCAAACAGTAACACAAGGTCTTTATGATTGCTTCTTTCACATACAGTATCTATGTCTAGATTAGGCTATATTAGACTTTGCCAATTTCTGCAAAAAATGCAACATAAAAAACTGTACTGTATTGGACACCACTAACAACAATCTAACCGCTTTTTCCACTTCTGGAGGAAAGTCATCATCATCGGCCATGGTTTTAAAGTAGTGTCGTCCGTAAGTTTCCCCAAAACCACAAACAAACAAATCAATCGCTTTACACAGAAATCTTTCTTGGACCTAGAAATAAAGCCAAACATCGAAAATTTATGATAATAAAAGCTTGCATTTTCATTTCCAAAGACCAAACGAAATACCAAGTATGCTTTTTATACATTCCCTCCATAGCTTTCATAAGTAAATATAAAATTTCATGAGAAAAAGATTACATACAGCCAGTATCCAATAGATGCAAGATCTACATTGGTACGTAACCTGGTATTTGTCTGATAAACTTTTTTTTCAGCGATACACCTAATTTTTGTTTAAATGAATGAAAAAAATAAATCAATTCAGTCATGTCTGAAAATATACACTAGTGAATACTGTTACGGTGAGTTTTAATGCTATTACGGGACTAATGACCAAATTGTCTCAGCAAAAAAAAGAGCCTGTAAATACCAAAGTACGTAAGAATTCATAGAACAGCAGAGAAAATGTTAAGAAAAACTCAGGGTGAAACTGAGTAATATTTTGGTCTAGAACAGTGGTTCTCAAAGAGGGTGGAATCGCCCTGTTCGGGGCAATTTTGAGGGGCAGGGGGTCAAAGAAAGCAAAGGGGGAGAAAACGCTCAACCACTACCACTTATCAATCATTGAGTTAACTTCGGTTGTGACTTTGATGCTCTCAAAGCAAAGAAACTGCTTGTTGATTCACAAGCAAGGTTATCTACGACTGTACCTAACTAAAATGTCTCCCAATGTTTAACCCTTTAACGGACGCGATTGACCGGCCCTTTTTTGACCAAAAACTGCCAGCCACTAGAGCTAGAGAGCTGTTCAAACCCTCTACAGATTCAGCAAGCCTTTTAGTTGAGATCGAAAAAAAACGTTTTTTGTTTTGGCGTTTTCTGGAGGTGACATCACAATGAGGGCATGTTTTCAAATTTTTGGCCACCTTTACCTGGCCCTGGGCCCTAACCCATTCTTGTGAATCAAAGTTTTCTTGAAAACTAGGCCAAAATCCACATCTATAGATCCCTTGATTGACTTGCTAGCACATCTGTAGCCAAAATTATGGGTTAAAAAAACAGTTTTTCGCAAAATTCAAAAGGTTTCAAAAAAGGCATATTTTGCCCTTTCAGGGCAAACTTCGGGTATGTTTTTTTGGTTAATTTCATGGTGTCATCATCCGATCCAACACGCCAATATTTTGGCTCACAATATTTTTGGATTCCTAGCGAGAATACGCGTTTTTAGAGCCCTTGATTGAGTTTCTAGCGTTTCTGGTTCAAAATTTATGCCAAAAATATTCCAAGTTTGACAGGAAACTCCCAGGGGATTAGCAGGGATTAGTGGGGATTTCCCTAATTAATATTCTACCATTTTTACCATAACTTATCAACTAGAAACGCTAGAATGTTCATAAAATCCTCTAAAAGCTCGTACTATAGCCTAGAATGCATTTAAATCTCACGCGGTTTCACGCCAGTGATTCGGCTTGATTTTTGAACTCACACGGGATGTTGACGTCATGAATTGTTTCGACAGACCTGTCAAAACATCCTGTGGTTTCGTAAACATGGCCAGAAAGGCCGAAATTGCACGGTGAAAATTGTTTTTTTCAGTCTAAACTACAAGTCTTCCCCGATTCAGAGTGGATTTGAACAGCTCTCTAGCTCGATCCGCTGGCAAGTGTTGGCCATATACAAAAGCGGTGTATTCCGCTCCAGGTTGAGGTTTGTGGGTGCAGAAATTTTCACCAATTTTTAGTATTTTATCCATAATTTTGGCTACAGATATGCTAGAAAGCCATTTAAGGCCTCTAAAGACGCAGATTTTGGCCTAGTTTCCGAAAAAAACTTGAACCAAAAGAATGTATCCATGGATTAGGGCCCAGGGCCAGGCAAAAGTGGCCAAAAAAATGCAAAAACATGCCCACTTGTGACGTTCCCCCCAGCGAACACCAAACCAAAAACAAAAAAAATTTTTTTCGATGTCAACTAGAAGACTTGGTGAATCCGTGGAGGGTTTGAACAGCTCTCTAGCTCTAGCGGCTAGCAATTTATGGCCAAAAAAGGGCGAGCCAATATGTTGGGCATGTTTTTGCATTTTTTGTGGTCGTTAAAGGGTTAAGCTTCGCGTGGTCGTTAAAGGGTTTAGCTTTGTGATGGCCCCAAGCACATTCATCAAACTGAACTGGGTACCACGGTATGCATTGATTTCTTCAAATAAAATTATTTTAAAATACTACCTTGTGTTTGCGTTATCAGGCTTGGGGGTGACAACAATGTGTCAAGAGCAAAAAGGGGACAGTGGAACAAAAAAGTTTGAGAAACACTGGCCTAGAGCAATGGTTCCCAATTAGTGGTCCATGGACTCCTCAGAAAAAACTTTTAAGGGCTTCCCAGCCTTGTTTATGTAAGATGAAAACCAAATAGCAAGTTATCAAACTATCAATCTTTGGGTGGTCACGACAAATTCAAACAACTTCAAAATTTGGTGAAATTGTAGCTGAACACCAAATCAGGAAATTGGTGGATTTGTTGCGATGCACTGACCACAAATATATGCATGAAAGTCACTGGATGTGAGTATTTATGAAGCTCTGTGCAATCAAAATTTCCACTTGCACAAGGTAGCCTACCTTCACTACTTGAGCTGCCATGGTGGCTATAACACTACATGAGAACTGCTAAGTCATTGCATCTGTGGACGTAGGGTAACGGTTAGGTTAGGGTTTGAGCTCAGGTTATCGCTTAGGTTAAGGTTTACACCTGAGTTACAGTTTGGATTTAGCTTGAGCGTTGCAATGACTCATAGGTTCTTAAAATTGTTGCTGCCGCCATGTTGTGGCTGTGCATGGTTGGTGAAGATACGCCTATTATCCAACGACTCAGCAGTTGTCATGTTCTCTCCTTTGTACTTTGTGCTGTCTTTTCGATCACACTGAGAGGGCATTACCGCTGCCATGTTGTGGCTGTGCATGGTAGGTGAAGGTACCTTACATACAGTAAGGTGGGTTTTTGGTTGCACACATCTTCTTAAGTTGTTACCAAAAACAGCTTTAATGCATATATTGCTTGTCAGTGCAACGAGTAGCCTAAATTTTTGTAACACATTCGCTGCCGGTGTACGAATATATCATATTTTGAAATCATACATTGAGCTGCTATTTTCACACCACTTTCCAACTCTGTAACTGGTCAGAGAACTGTGCAAACCCTCAAAAGTAGATTTGGAAAGTCTTCTAGTTTTAGTTTGCAATGAAAAAAAATTTTAGCTAGGCCTAAACCCTAGGTATGGCCAAAAAAATTAATTTTACCCAAAATTTTTGGCTGTAACTTTTGAACCAGAAACACTAGAATGTCATTCAACTGTTCAAAGCACTCAGATTTTTGTCTAGTTTCCACTAAATCCTTGAGTGAAATACTTCCCTCTTGCGGTTGGGGCTCAGGGCCTGATAACCTCGGCCAAAAAGGCATACACCTACCCCACTTCTGATGCCACCCACAAAAAAAACAAAACCTAAAAAATTTGTTATTGCAAACTAGGAAAGACTCGCCAAGACATTTGAGGGTTTGAGCAACTCTCCAGCACAATCGATTGGCAAGTTATGGAGTTGCAAAGTGGCACAAATATACAGGACTTACAGGCAATTCCACTCAGCAGCGAAGGTGTTAAGGTAGTGGCTGTAGTTCCACCAGCAGACCTTCACTTCAGTTTTAAAAAATTATTATCTACCACCCAGCACGTGACATGGTTTGAATAAAAACTGAGTTCATCACACTAGCAATAACCTGCATACTGTTTAATATTTTTGAAATGACTGAAAAAAATTAAATCTTTTCGATCAGAAATGACATCTGAAAATATAGGCTAATGATGAAGTAAGAATACTGTTACAGCAAATTTTAACACAACTCTGAGACAAATGACTGAAATGTCTCACCTCAGTGACCAAAATATCTCAGCAAAAAATCAAGTACGGAGACATTGATTAAACGAAAGAGAAAGGCCACAAAATGAAAAAAAAAGCACAGCAATATATGAAATCAAACCAAAACAGAAAACAAATAAACACATAAGGCAAAGCAAAAAAATGACCAAAACGTCTTGGCAAAAAAAACTTGGCTGCACTTAGTCCAGCTCCAGGGGAGGTGTCTACTCGTATGCTAGCTGTACAAGTGGGTAGTCGTCGATTCGGCTTTTGCCATTGCTGCTTTCACTTTGAGGTTGCACTCGCTTCCTTCACCTACATCATGTGCATGCTTTACCTGCTCACCTGCACTGTATGATACATCAACCCTTCACCCATTGCTGGCCTACCATTATATGTGATACACTAATGTCTTATTGTGTATGTGCTATTATCATTGACTGTATTTTCTTTTCGTTTTATTGTTCTGTTGTATATAGGCCTATACATTTTAGGAAAAAATCTTTCATGCAAACCACTCACTTGTGAACGATTGAAATGAATGAAGTACATTTTAGGTGATTTGGGACCAGACACTTGCTGACAGATAAAGCTAGAGAGCAGTTTAAACACTCTCTAAAGCCGCAGAAACTCTCATAGGTTCGATTTTTCAAAATCAGGATGGGCCTACTTTTGGATTTTAACCTTTTTTAGGGTGACGTCACAACTGGGGCCAGAGACAGTGATGTTACTGGGCTCAATCATTTCAACATCACATTTTTCAGGTTTCAACATCAAATGTCAGGCATCAACATCAAAAAGACACAAGACTGTTATCAAAACTTGCTTTATAACATGGTCATATATTGCACATCAACCAACACTTCATGAAACCATCTCTTTCACTAATAATTGCCCATTCAAGCTGTCAGTATCTGATTTGCTGCATTGTTTCGTAAGCATCATTAACAGAGCTGAAAATTCTTTCGACCGCAAACCCTTTTATAAACGTATTGGGAAGTACATCAATGGAATTCACAAGATCAATTAATTAATATGCAACTGAAAATGCTAGGTCAGTGGTTTTTAACCTGGGGTAAATTTACCCCTAGGGATAAATTTCATCTTCCAAGGGGGTAAATTTATTGAACCATAAATTGTAGCCAATGTAAATTTTTATAAATCATTCTAAATTGCAAGAGTTTATTAAAACTTTAATTTAAATTTAAACTGGGTCAGTTTCATCGAGTGATTCAAAGGGTGCATGGCTTTAACATGCAATTTGATGTCTTTGTGCCATAAATGGTCACTCGTTTCGGGAACTTTGAATGATGCAATGCATTAATTTATATCGCCACTAATATTTGCCATGATCGTTAGTTTTCATCAGACAGCTTGTTAGGTAATGTCTTCAAGCCATGATTTGTTAAGTTAAACTTAAAGGCTGGAAACTATGCTACTATCATCTTAGAAACTGCAGCTACTTTTAAATTAAGAAGGAACTAAAACCTGATTGTGTTATTATGCCTCGGAGGTCTATATCTACAGAACAAGCATTTTGTTTAACGCACTTGAAATTTATATTTCATAAGGTTAAAAAGTAAAACCAAAATACAAAACTGGGTTTTATCCAAGTAAATAAACTAAGTTTGGCATCACTACAATGACAACTAACATTTGATGCTGACAATAAGAGTGGCCTTAACATTTTGCAAACGAGGTTTAAGACAGCCAACATTCTTGTCGACCTGCACCAACAAAACAAAGGGTTGATGTGGCCTGCACTTAGTTGAAGGTTAAAGAGTACAAATCACCTCCACTGTTTCCAAATAATCAAGAGTGACAAGAATGTAGTCTAGGGTGCGTTTACTGTGGTCATATTGCATTGTCAACAGAACAGGTGCCAAACTGAAAGCTGCACTGGAAAGAAATGCAGAACAAGCAACATACATAGACAGGCTTTACAATCAGTGCATGTAAACAGTCCCAATGACTGCGAAATATTTAGCATTTGTAATGATCACCAGCTGATATTGGGACTGTTACACTGCAGGACCCACTGCTATGCCAATAAGGCAAACATACTTACCAATACCAGTAAGCTACATATTTTTGGTACAGCTGGCTTTCCATACTGATCATGGCACATGCTGTAAGGTTAAAGCGATCATTTCTAAATTCTTCAAGCACTTTGTGATCTTGATTTCGACATAGGCTACTCTATGCACGCATTTTTATGGTATGCCCATTGCATTTTTAGATGCATTGCTTCCCTTTCTTTACAATATCTAAGCTTATCAACTTACTTCAGAAGATTTTAGCTCGAATTTTGTTGATGCGTTGCAGCAAATCTTGTTAATGTTAACTGGCTAAGCTACCAAATGGTTTATTTTAGTGTAAGCAACAAGTTCCTTTTCCAAACATTTTGTCATGATAACAATAACTCTTACAATGAATCATTCTACTTCTTTCTAGTACAGGAGCATGCATACTATAGGGTACACATAAGGTAACCAACAAGGAATTTGAACATTCAGTTGTAAACATAAAAATGCAGAGCAGTGTTACTGTAGCAACATGCAGAAAAAAAAACAATTCACATAATCAATGTACCCACCTAAGTCACAATGGCATTGACAATGTTAAAAGCAAAACAGTTACAATTTGATAAGCAGTGACAATAATTCATGCCAATGCTATTGCAATGAACCCATTTTAAAAGTTGACTTGCTAGCACAGAAAACATTTAATCACATTTGCATTCTAACAAAAACTGCACAAATAAATTCAGCAATTTAACCTTCTGATAATGTAAATCATTATCTGCCAATTAACAAACATGATTCTCTTCACAGTGGCTTTTGACTATGTTTTTTGATTAAACTACAGTAATGCATTGCACTCCTCAAAATAGGTTTGAACCACTGTTCCGTAGTATGTCTCTGTTCAGTCTCACAATACTTACAACCTGTTATAATCACCATTGTTTGCCGCACAAAAAAAATTCTCATTTTGAACAGAAAATACTAGCTAACATAATCAAATGACAATTTTAAAGATTTAAACGTGAGAGACGGTTGGTAAACTTGCAAACCATCCCTGAAAAATGGCAAAAAATAGAAAACTGTTGCGTACAAAATTAAATTTGTTTTCAACATCAAATTCGTAGCGAAAACATCAAACATCCAAAAAAATTTTGAAAACATCAAATCTGATGTCATAACATCAAAAATGGCATCTCTGGCCAGAGAGGAAAGTGTGGCAGTTGTCAACGAGATATCGTGCGTCAACCGATATTTTATGCGTGACCCGCGCAATAATGATTTCACGCGTGAAATTTACGTTTGAGTGCATAGCTTTTCACCAGGGTCTCAAACACACGGCCCGCGAGGACGATTTGTACGGCCCAGTACGGCCCGCGATGCAAATAATTAACATTTACGTTGCCAGCGCCTTGAAAAAAGATGCAGCGAAATAATTGAACGATACCCAAAGCTTTTCACGCTTTGGGGTAAAGTCACTGCATTCCTGCTCAGAAATTTGTGCCCATGTCGGGAGAGTTAGATCACGACCGTTCACCGTTGGTTTTGGACTCCGACAAGAATGTGTGCTGTCACCACTCCTTTTCATACGTGCAGTGAATAGACAGTCACAGACCAGTCGACGAGGGTTTCACAGTTCGAAGCTGCAAGATTAACCGTTTGATTTTTTTCAAACGATTTGGTGCTGCTCAAAGGCATACGCAGAAAATTTTCATGGGGGGTTTCATTCAGTGGCATATAGTGGTCATTTGTATTTGGTGTGCGTTATTTGTGACGTCAAAATTTGACGCCATATTCATGTTTCTGAACCAACATTTTGGCGAAGTTTGTTGACACAATATGCATACTCTTCAACACGCACTCTCCTTATTTTATATGTTATTGCACTCAGTATAAACTATCAGCGCTCCAAGTTAGGATAACGGAGGAAAATACACTCAACGCTACGACACAGCAGTGCATAACTGCAAAAATATCAGGCTGAGCGTTAAAACAGGGGAGTAAAGCACATTCATCACTACGTCAGGGCAATTTACCACTGCAATTTTTGCATTAAGTCTACAAATCAACAAGCAAAAAGTATTTTAAAAAATTAACCTCCTGTGCGAAGGTAATCAATTTTTTGTAACATATCAAACTCAAGGGGGTTTGCCACCAACCCCCAACCTTGCGTAAGCTAGTACCTTCTCAACAGGTCCTTCAACGCACACTTGATCAATTTTTTTCTGCGTGCTACCGAGCTGGAATGAAAATCAGCACTAAAAATACTAAGTTATGGTGTCTCTCTAGAAACCCAAGGCAGTGTATGCTGCAAGTGAGCGGCAATACACTGCAGCAGGTAAGGAAGTTCAAGTACCTTGGGGTGGTACAGTGTGATACAGGGGTGTACCGAGGTTTGATGGTGCCCGGGCCAAAACACAAGTTTGGCGCCCCATGCTCGAATCTAAGGTCTTTTAAGAGAAAATGTAGGCTACTGTATTGAAGAAAAATGTGGGACATTTTTGGGATTTTTTCGGCGCCCCCAGTGATTCGACGCACGGGGCATTATGCTCCTTTGGCCCCGTCGTTACGCCACTGGTGTGGCACTTCGCCACATCGTGTGCAGCTGTGAAATTCCCAGAACCCTGAATGTTGAACCGCTTCTCCGAATTGACAGATCATGACAGATCACAGCTACGTTGATTCGGTTATGTGTCCAGAATGCCCCACAAAAGACTGGCGAGGCAAGTTCTGCTGGCTAAGCCACGGGAAAGCGGCCCAGAGGTCGTCCAAAGATTAGTTGGAGTGACTACATCACCGCCCTTGCTTGGTCCCGTCTTGTTGTGGAGGCTACAAAACTATGTGAAATTGTTGTTGACCGTGAGGTATTCCAAAGCTACCCTCCCTAGAGGAAAAGCGGGCATGCAAATGAATGAAATGAATAACATTTACGTTAGTTATTTTATTCATCGCTGTTTAAAAGTGCTCAGCTAGCGAGTGAACAAGTTCCTTAGACGGCTAGAATGGATTAATGCGAACGGCTAGAAATGATTTGCCTACAATTCATGATATGTTTCACATGAAATAAGATGTAAAAGCTGTTTCTGGTAAGTTCAGGTACCGCCATTGTTACGTCTGCGTCATGATGCGGCCCACGGGTTACCTTATAAGTGCTCATGTGGCCCACGGAGCAATTTGACCCCTGCTTTTCACTACGAATATGAACCAGAGATTTGCAATGTGCTTGTGCATGGACGGGCAGGACTGGCTTATGAATTTTTTGGATTCGGTCTCCAGCTGCCTTCAACAGTACAGGAGTGAGTTTTGTTTGCTATATCCGGAACCGGATGAGATTTTGTGTTTCCTGAAAAAAAGTTACTGTTTGTTTGCTTGACTTACATTTATGCGGAGTCAAACGGGAGTCGGATTGTTTGTGTCATTATATGTTGGTACGAGATCTGGAGCGGATTCAGATTAAAAATTTGCAAAACAACGTTGGATCCGGTGTCAAGCGAAATTTCTGAGTCATGATCATCAGTTTTCTCTGCGTATTTGATATACGATGTAGAATACCATTCCGTGCATGTGTACATGGCGTGGAGTCAGAAATTTCGCAAGTCAGAAATTTCCCTTGACACCGGCCCACCAAATACCATGCATATTTTTCAAGCACCTCGTTTCCAACTGTGGACAACAGTGCAATCGCATTGGCTGTTGGCTGTCTCTTGTTGACTTGATTGCCGTGGCGGCAACAAGCTGCAAGCAGCGCTACAAAGGTTTAAAAATGGTGTTATTTTATTGTTATTATTGTAATACAAAATATTTTATCAACCTATTTTTGCATAGATTACGAAAATCCACTGTATCCGGCGCTCCAGTGGCCAGGCAGTCGCGAATTCGGCCCTCGGGTCAAAACATTTGGCTTCCATGCTCTAGTGCAGGGGTCACCAACGTGGTGCCCGTGGGCACCAGGTCGCCCGAAGGACCTTGTAAGTCGCCCGCGGGCCTGTTCTGAAATAACTTTAGCATGATCAATGTCTCCACCAATACTAAAATAATGGAAGGTAAATTGAGCAAAATTTTTATTTCAGAAATATGTAATACACACTTGTATCAAACTAGTNGCCCTCCGCATTAATCGGTACACAAGAAGTAGCTCGCAGTTTCAAAAAGGTTGGTGACCCCTGCTCTAATACATCCATTTGCAATCTTGATATTGATGACCATGTTCAATTTTTGTCATTTCAAGAGACAATTGTACACATTGTTTTTGGGGTCTCATGTGAAACCTTGCAAACCATGTGCTTTAGATCTAACTATCGCTAATTCATGGGTTCGCTTCTAGCAGCTAGATCA
>JGI24159J19872_10000968_pt1 | contig 29674 bp, 16 predicted proteins | sample Ectturendosymbi4_FD_19872 | JGI IMG/M metagenome (IMG submission 19872)
AAATGCATAGTACCATCAGACCATTTGTGCAGTGAAATCTCATTCTGGCGCACTTGCAACATTCCAAATTTTGTACAGTANATATGTCGCATAGTTCCTGTAACGCTTGAAACGCTTAACTGTTTATGTGTCTAGATGGTTGCGCAATTGCATGCGCACTAAAATAATTATTTGCTCAGTGTGAAATTTTTTTAGAGGGAATACTGGTTACAATTTACTCTGAATAACATTTTTTCATCAACGAACATTTTCTGGCTGCTTAGTGCAAATGCTTCATCTTTAATTTTCTGTGAGTTAATAAATAAGTGTTTCCATACCTGTTGCAACTAAACAATGGACACGCCATGCTGAAAAAGTTTTTATAGCTACTACTAGCCTGCAATGAAAGATGTCTGATGTAATTATTTATAAAGTTTAATTATGCAATACCCATGGGTGGGCAAAATGCAGCATGAGGGCCGCAGTGTGTCGTCTTGTGAAGTCTGAAAAAATTGTGAAAGCTGTAAACTGTAAAGCATGCCTGTGGTAGTATTTTATTAAATCAAATCGAGTACTTACAGTAACAAATCTGACCTTGTCACCGGTTTTGTCATTGTTATGGCACCATCTCATGTTCAGTTGAGTAAAGTGAACAGATAGTTCTTAAACATTCAGTATAAAATGAAGTGGATAGGCTGGATTCGATTCCCATGTCGAAGACGTGAAAGATGGTCTGTCAAGTCTCGTACTCGGTGTGAACTGGGAGGCAAAGGAAAGTCCACGCACTGTGCTGCCATTGGCCAATTCAGCATTCACTACAAAAGCAGCCAAATGGCGCAACCAAGCGGATATGGGCGCCGCCGACCACTTGTGACACTCCAAAGGGATATAAAGAGTAGTAAAGCAATGATAATGAATCGGATCTTGTTTTTTTTATAATTAAACATTGCCGTTCAACTTTGTTCATGTTGTAGAGTGTTTTTCTCATGGCTGTTTGAAAGCCTCACCTACACATTTTGTATTTGTCCATTGAAAAGCGATAAAACGAAGCGAAAATCATAGTACAGTATAACGTTCGTAGGAAAATGTAAATAAAAGATAAAGTTAACGTTGTTTATCAGAGCATGCAATGTTATATCGTGATAAGGCAAGACATTAGGCTAAAGCAATGCACAACTTCACCTTATTCACACGGATTTAAAGGAAACCCAACCTTGGTAAATGCTATTGCCCATCCCACTCATTTCACTCGAGGTAGCTGGCGTTGACTTAAAGGATTAGACGCAACACAAAATTTTGAATATGGCTCACCAAGCCAAACTGAGGATAATTTTAACTCTGTTGCACCTGTATAGGCATGCTGCCACCACCGTCTTGCTATACATTTCTTTGAATCACTGATGAGGAACATACCAGTCCATCACATAATGCAGTTGAACTTTATTATTTCACTTTTGTTTACAAACCGTTTCATACTTTTAGCAGTTCTCTGTCAAAAAATGCACGGTTTGTTCTCACGCAAAGGTATAAGCATCCAGTTGTAAACGTCGGCGTAAAAATGACTTTTTTGCAAAAAATTGTCAGAGTGCTACCGTTTAAAAAATATTTTGGATGCCGCTACTCCATGCAAAAATTTGGAAATCGAAGATACTTTTAACGCAGTGTTTTCTGAACGTAAATATGCCAATATGTTTCTATTGAGGTGTAACTGACATTGTATGGAATACAAGTTGAATCTTACGCGATATATTTGTGTTTTGCGAGCATTTTGCGGACCTGAGCTGCTAGGAAACCTGCTGATCAAAATTTTTTCACGTTTACATCAATAGCCAGAAAACAAAGTAGTTAGACTCTGTTTCAACTGGCAGTGACGACGAAGGCAGTGCTTCGCCAGGTTTATCAACGGCCAAGGCTGAAAGTAGGTAAAAAGTGATAGGAGTTCTGAACCTATAGCTTTTTTCAAAAAACGGTTGAATTGCGTTCTTAAGAATGTTGAGAATTGTCCAAAATATTGAACACCTTAAAAAATGTCTGGTCTTTTGGTAAAAAAAGTGTAGGTGTTAATATTCTAAAAGCGTGCGATTAAAGCGTCAGATGGCGCAACTTGTTTGTGACCCATGAACAGCAATGGACTTTTCCTAACCAGAAAGATTCGACCTGAGGAGGTATGCATAGACTATAGAAAGTGTTCTAGAAACGAGTGGACACTTTAAGTTGATTAATATTTATTGCAAAATATAGGCTGGTATACTCGTTTGAAAGCTTCTCAAAGAAAGTAAGTAAATATACCTAATGCTCTTGGCAAGCAAGTATAGCTAGAAAGACTTCCTCATTCGCGCAACGTTACGTTCATAAGCATCCGAAGGAGATAAAAAAAGTCGTTTTTTAGTTTCCACAGTGTCAGTGCCATTGTGCTTAGTGCTCTGAACCTGCTACCTCGGTGTTGTTCAACAGGGGTTCCGCAGAACATGCAGTGGGATTCCGTTAGTCTTAGGGGTTCCGTGAGGGTTTCTCGTTTTTTAAGGGAAATAATTTCTTGCTTCAGTATGTCGATGCGTCATCATGAAATTTTTTTATATCACCGTGCCGTATTCAGACCCCATCCAAGTAGACCAGTTAGTTATACAGAAGGTTGAGAGCAGTAATAGCCGAAAAAGAAATATTGATAGTTGTTGTGTCATTTGTTGTTCACTGTTGTGCAATCAAGAAGGACGTTAATGTTGCATCACAGTTATACGATGTTGCCGATGTACCGTTCACAGCAAAGTAGACTAAGTAGTAGAGAGTACTACAGACTAGAGCTGCTGTTCAGCCTTTGTGGGAATAAAGTAAAAACAGTGTGAAACCCAACTTTTTACCATCTAGTCGAGCCAGATGAAGCCAAGTAGCATATTATCTTACGTGAAGTGAAATAATAACAACAGCGAAGGTGTGGACGGCAATGAACAATGTAGTTCAAATGTATCGTAAGAGGAATCTCCTCCTCCGAAGCGGACCAAATGTAATTAATTTGCCAAAGTTAAAAATGGGAGGACACATATTTGAGAGACGGGTTCTTTTTGCTGGATGACCAAATTCTGAATGTAACAGCTGCATTCAAGAAATGCAAGAACAACCGAGTCATTACATTTGTTCTTTTTAACTTCTGTAATAACTGTTTATTCGATGAAGTGTCTAATAACGAAAATTTGATTTTCTTACAAGTAATTCGAGTTTTTTGATTTTTATTGATGGGTTTTCCATGACAATCGCGAAAATATATCAGGGTTTCCACATTAACAAAAAGGTTGAAGAGCACTGTGCTAGCTACTAGACTGTACAGTACAAAAGCAGTGACGCTCGTTTGTTTAACTCCCCTGCTCAAAAAATGACAAGTCCCTTCTGCTGCGAATCAGCAAATAGCTAAATATTGGACACTAGGACTAAAGTTATATTTTCATTTTATTCAACAACGAACACCTTCATCTTTAGCTGCACATGTCGAACTGAGACACAGTAGCGTATGAATAGGGGCAAACCAGACATTTTCATTTAAGGGTGCTGTGAAGAACCAATTATTCTACTGGAGGACAATTGTGTCATTAAACCAAAGTAAAGTAGAAGTTTTCGTTATGTCAAACAAAAATTTTGTGGGTTCATGAAGGGTCAAGCTAAATGTGGTACAATGTTACACCCCTGGTGCCCTCCTAGCTCCGTTCAAGTATTCACACGGTCAGGGTCGTCGCCAGCGGGGGGCCAGTGGTGCCCGGCCCCCTCATTTGAAATCGGTGCCCCCCCATTTCACGTTTGGCCCACCGGTTGCTGCATACATCCAATACTGTATTTTAAAAATCTGGTCCCCTTCTGTTTTTTGGCCCCTCCTTCTGGTTTTTGGCCCCCCCTGCTGCTAAATTCTGGCGACGGCCCTGCACACGGTATGTATTGAAACATTTTGTAAACTGTGCGTTATTGTTTTTTAATACCGCGTGAAACCTACGCCCTACGGCAGCGGCGTAGCCAAAATTTCTGATCTGGAATGGAAAGGTTAAGTTCAAAAACTTAAAGTCAGTAACATGCAAACCGTTCACAATTCTCATGATGTTGCTGAAAAAAGTCAAAGGAAAGTGAAGAACGTTAAAAAGTCATCGACTGTAACCCTAAGCAGGTCAACGGTTACTAGCTACTTGTTTTCGTAGCTCGGTACATTTCATGCTCGTGTTTATCTTCGTAGCAGAGGAGTACAGTTTCCGTGCACCCTGGCTGCGATCCCCTATATACCTTAAGGTGAACTTTTATTTAGTTGGTTGATTAGATATAGAGAATGTTTAAAATGCATCCAGATTTTTCAAGTCACATGGTTTGATTGGAGCTGTTTTTGTAAAATGCCCTAAAGCAGTGATTCCCACCTTGTGTGAACTCCCGACGCACTAATCCAGTGTTTCCCAACGTTTTTAGGCTTGCGGCACTCTACAGAAGCCAAATATAATTTGCGCCACCCAGTGGAGACCCCATACAAATTTGCTTTAAAGTTTCATGACATTTTGAAACTAGTATTTTAATGATATATTGCAGAAGGCATTGGCTCCCGGCACCCCTGAGCATCGTAAATGACACCGTAGGTACCGCGGCACCCCGTTTGGGAAACACTGCACTAATCCTTCGCATAAAATCAACGATGCCATGCATAACAATTTTGCAAATATTGTTATCTAATTTTGCGCGTTAAATTACTATTACCCATGGGTGGCGGAACCTTTCTCAAAGTGGGAGGGCACAAGTGGTCTTCAAAAATTTTATAAAAAATTTATGTGGTTTGAATTGGCAACTGTGACATCACAAGCATTGAAATATGACGTCATTACATATACACCGTATGAAGGTCAAAATTACAATATTTTAGACAAAATTACACTCACGCCCGTAACCAGCTTGGGACACTAGAGGGGGCGAAGAGTTTTCTGGGAGGGGCCAAAATTTTGGAACTATGTCCAATAGTGTTAAACTATGTCCAACACATTTTCCAGGGTGGGCGAAAAATTTTGCAAAGGGGGATGCTCCTCCCCTGCGCTCCCCTGGTGACGGGCCTGATTACACCACTATGAAAATGTATCGGCGAACCACCTGAAATTCAAATAGACTGTTACAGGGGTGACCCAGGTCATCAGCGCCACTAGGGCGCACCATACGATTTATTCTGACTGACTGAATAAAACCGTTCGACGCTTGCGTCACTGAAATTTCCATTTGCTTTCATTCTGGCTGGCAATGTCGTTGCTCTGTGACGTTTGTTATGTAACAATCAATGAGAAATTCTCATGAAAACTTCTCCATTGTTGAATAATGTACGTCACAGGGCAATGACAACGCCAGTAAGTCCTCCGCTTCAGAACCGTCGCCAGAAATTTTCCAATAGGGGGGCTTTGCAGTTCTGCTGGGGGCTTTGCGTTTGCTTGGGAGGGTTGACATTATAAAATTGACCAAAACTCCACTTATTTATAGTGTATCACGTTTCAATTTGGGGCGGCTTAGAGCTTTGTTTGGGGGGGTTAAGCCCACCAAAGTCCACCCCCGTGTCGACGGGACTGCTCCGCTTACTAGGCTCACTCATATTAGCCCGAGTTGTTGGACAAGTTATCGTTCGTTTGAAATTATTCTCGAAATGGGAACTGTCCATTGGATTGAACTTCTAATCCAATGTTCTATACAAGTCCATTGCTTCAAAAAATATTCATTCCGATATGAATTATGTTTTAAAAATGCTTAACTGCATAGGCCAGCTCGGGATCTTATGGATGATCCCGAGTAAAGCGCGATAAACGAAGTCGTTCGAACGCCTACTACGAACAATATTGTTTTATTCAGGTCACCTGCAACATGAACGCAAACGGCCAGACATGGAACGAAAATATATGAACAGTGAAAAGGCCCAAAGAAAAGAGTCCGAGTTAACAACTCAGTGAAGTGGGACCGTACGTGGTGGCACAAACATACAAAGCAAGCACGCTGGCGTTCTCCGATATAAATCGCAATCGAAGACTCGGGCGAAGCCCGAGAAGCCCATATGCCGGAGTAGCCACTGGGTTGTTAAAAACACCAAGAACACAGCTTAAAAATCAGACAAAATGACACAGCGTTGATACCTGTCTTAAAACACATTCAAAATCACAACTTTTCCACATCTTGAACACAAAAGTATCATGACTGAATGCTCATTCTACAACTGCATTAGATACCGGAATACAAAGACATGATAAAGCATACGTAGCAACTAGCAAGTTGTCTGCTGTAAGGATGCCAACTTTGTTGCCAATGCAGAACTAAAATAGAGCAATTTAGCGTTGTCGATGCAAAAACAGAAACACACAGTATATTGATCTGTCAAATATTTCATTTTGGGTATAAGATTCAGTAAAATTTCACTATTTAGAATGGTGTTAAAATGCTTGAAATTACCCCAATTTTTAATGGTGTGGCACGAACGTTTTCGACACAAAAGTATGGGTGTCGGAAGAGGGGCAGGAATTTGAAAATCTCAGCAAAAAGGTTTCGAGTGGTGAAAAACAAATTTCACCACTTTTGGCCTCCCTAGAAAAACTTCCACTAACGCCCCCCCCCCTGGAAAAATTCCTTCCGATGCCTATGCACACAAGCATGTAAAATTACACAGTTTTTGTGAAAAATTGTGTTGTATTACACCACCTGGCAACACTGTTCAACAACACCAATGCGGTAAGCAATCCATAGTAGGGAGACAGACTATGTACGGTGTATTCTGCCAAACAATTATTAAATCCTGCCAAATTCACTGCCAAATTGCAAAATATATTATAAATAATATCGACAAAGTACTGCCAAAATTCTGCAACATTTTTTTCATTAAACGATTTACTTTAACACTGAACCCAATACTAATTGTCAGTGGCGTGCGCAGAAAATTTTCATGGGGGGGTTGATTTAGTTGCATATGATGGTCATTTGTAATTATTGTGTGTTGTTTGTGACGTCACAATTTGATGTCATATGTATGTTTCCAAACCAACGTTTTGGTGAAGTTTTTTTGACATAATGTACATACTCTTCTACACGCATCGCCTTATTCTATGTGTCATTGCACTGAATATAAACTATCAGCGCTCCAAGTTACGATATCGGAGGAATATAAATTTAACGCTACGACACAGCAGTTCATAACTGCAAAAATAGAAAATAGCAGGCTGCGCATTAAAACAAGGGAGTAAAACACACTCATCATTGCGTCAGAGTAATTTGCCACTGAAAAATGAGGCTGCGTTATGTCTTGTCGAATACGAGCAGTCGAGCATAGAAAGTGTGCGGCTGGAGTGGCTGAAGCACACCCTGTGGTTTGCAAGATCGAATCTTGCTAAACTAAACAATAATTGAGAATGCGCATTTAGTACGCAAGAAAACTTTCAATGTTTTGTTATGTATACAAGCGTTGGAAGGGAGGGGCAGGGGGTCTTGTCCCCCCTGGGATTTTGACATTTTTAGCAAAAAAGGTTGTTTCCTTAGTTTTGAGGAGGAAAATCAAATTTCACCCCTTTTGCCCCCCCCCTGGAAAAATTTAGAAAAAATCTCCTAGTGGCCCCTTTCTATAAAAAAACCTTCCGACACCCATGGTTATGTATAGAAGTCCAGCAAACTTTTAGTTTTCGTTTTTGCCTGCTGAGACATTATCAAATGCCTGAATGCTTCTATGTTAACAACTGCTATTTTTGAGCTCGTGCAACAGTTCTATCATGCTACAGAAACTGGTATGTGGCCAATGTGGTCAGCGCATGCACTGATCAGCCATAGCAAACAAAATAAAGACAATTGTTTTTGGATAAAGTGAACTATTGCGGAACACAATCTTTAACATGCGTAGTGGACGAAAGGTCTGCAAAAAGTGGTGAGATGGTTTCTGGATCCAGACGATCACCCAGATTCCCATCAAAACGTAAACATTACTTTTTGGCCCATTTACAATGTTCCTTGAAATTTGCATGAAAATTAATTATGTGGTATTTGCATTAAGTCGACAAATTAACAAGCATAAAGTATGCGAAAACAATTAATCCCCGTTGCGTAGGTAATAGTTTTTTGTAAAATATCAAGCTCAAGGGGGGCTAACCCCATCACCACCCCCTTGCGTACGCCCTTGCTAATTGTGTTACTTGAACTTACGATATTAAGGCAAAATTCGAAATTTAAAAGCGGGGCCAGGCCCCACCAGAAATAAAAGTGGGGGGTCTAGGCCCATGCGGCCCCCGGTTCCGCCACCTATGCTGTTGCCTCATTGCTGAAATCAGTTTCGCTATTGTTACGTCACTGCATACAATGCTTCTCTCCTCTTGCACACCATTTACACATAAACTGTTTGGATATGAGCAGGTTTTTCCAAAACCCTAAGACCTTGGTAGTTAAGATGGATATAAGCTTGCAATCTCAAAACGATGCAACAAAGTAATAATTAGACCTATCTAATGTGGCAACATCCAAATAGAAACAAAAACTCATCCAATTTTTATTTCAGTTGGTTAGGTTGTTGCAGTTAGAGCACTGCAAAATTATCCAGGAATTATAAAATGTTATCGAGTCATCTCTAAAACCGCTTCATGCTAGTCTGCTCAAGACGGCAGTTGCGTCCAGCATATATTGCATGCAACACTTCGCGTTACCATGCTGATATAAGCAAAAAATACTATAGTGCATTATTCAGTGATGAAAACATTAAATGTACCAGTGCTTTATTTATGTGGTCTTATCAGTCTATATTTGTTACCTTGATTGCAGCAGTTTTGTGCTAATTAATTATACCAGTTCGGAGTGAAATGGCAAAATAGCTTTGACGAAAAGTTTGCTTGAGCGCTCGTTAGTGGTCCCTCTACCTTTCCCGACCCCTATAGTTTCTGTATACACAGCCATGATGAGAAACAGCATCCATGTCAACAGGTGTTGTTTCCACACCTGTTTTGCTGATTCATCAAATTCGATGCCTTTCAGGATTGCGATTGCAGCTTCCTAATCCTCTGTACTATATTATACTTTTTGTATTTGTATTTTTTCTTTTATTAAAAAGTTTAGAATTTCCTGCTCATTCAAACCCACTTGCACAATATTAATCTATTATCGAATATGCTTTCTGGCTGTGTGGACCTTACAACGTGATGTATGTACGTGGTTATCACATACTTTACGAAATAACTGAAATTTAGGTGGCCTATCCCTGAAAATTATGCAAAAGTGTGGGACCAAAAGGGCTGCAAAAATGTTCATGCCTGCTGTTTATTTATAGAGTCATTACAGATAAATTGATCAAAATGTGTCGCAATTGTGCGCTAACTGACGCAAATCTTCCGTGAGAGGACGTGAATCAGTCTGGGTGGGAACGATGTCTTAACAGGTACACCTTGAGCTATTCGTGCAAGTTACAAAATATTTTTAAAAAGTTGCTAACTGCATTTCAGTTGTCCTAAAACTGTGTTAACTGGCCGCCAAAGTTCCGCATCACAGCTTCCTGAAAAGAGATGAACTGCTTGGTGAGCTACTAATGTTCATTTATTTTGATACATGCTATACAGCTATTCCTGGTGAAAGTATTGGATTTCGTAGCGTAGTTAAGTCATCTTATGTTGATGAAGGAAGCTACAGCACTTAGGCAAAAATTGAGATTTGCAAAAACTTTTTAGGAGAGAATAGTAATCAACCATGGCATGAAACTCAGAAAAAGATACGTAATTTCCATGTGGACAACCTGTCTTGCTTCGACTCGCGGTGGAATATTGCAACCTCAAAAAACTGCATCCAGAAATTTTAGAGGAAACACTTTGACACTGATAAAATTCAAAATCGTAGGGTAAGCCTATGGAATTTTGGCTCATGTGTAATAATTCATCCTATACGATCAATTCAGTGTATGAAAGTTTACTTGGCAGATTGAAGCATAAAAGTACCACTGGGCGTTTTATAACTTCATCCTTCGTCAAGACTAACAAACATCACGTAGGTGAAAACAGAATGAAACAATGAAAGGCAATAATATGCGCAATTATATTTTTAAAAAACATATTAAGAAACGCAATTCGAAACATTATTTGCTTCTTGAACATGGCCATAAATATGCCAGAAGTAGGGATCGAGTTTGCTAGAAAACTCTGGGAGACAAACTTTGCGTGATATGTATGTTATAGTGCATATCACACAAACATAATATTATTGCTTGCGTTCGTCATGATGTTCACTCAACCGTAGCACAACCCTTTTATAAAATTGGCAAAATCGGAGAAAAATTATGGAAGTATATATTTTGGGACCATGGCCCAAGTGACCCCTGGCTACGCTCATGAAGTTATGGCAGTTGCATGTAATACTTCACAATTATTGCGATAATTAATCAATTCAAATTTGGTCAGGTCCGAAATAAAATGTCTGCTATTAATTCGACTCACAAGAAGACGACGACACGAATCAGTCCCATGATGTACACACTGACTAGGTTAATTCAAATTAACCAACACAATTATCAACAATCGTGATGATTCAGTTTGCATAGCAAATCTGTACACTGTGTCTATAGGTAATCCAATGTTAATGTCCATTTTTCTTATTGATTCCCCTGCGTTATGCGGGGGCTTTCAACAGCAATGTAACCACGAAATTTGTACAACTACGTCATTGTTTATCACAGAATATTGGGAGGTGACAAAAGATATTGTGTAACCCCTTGTCCAAAAGTTGAGGGGACATGTCCTCCCTGAAATTCGGTCCCTGGCCAAAAATGTACCATATAGTGTTGGACTTTAAAACTCACATTCACACCCCTCTCTTTGTAAAACTCTTTAAATAAATAGCAGCAATCTAGCATGTTATGAATGAAACAAAGTCTGTTTTTTTCTGAAACTTATGTGATGTCGTTTTCAAAGACAACGTTCTGACATGTTCTCTTCTTTTACGCCCTATTAGACGCATGTGCTTTTCCTATCTCTTGTATTTATAATCATCGACTACTGCTTTCTGGGACTGTAGCTTCTTCCACAGTCCTAGTTGCCAACACTCGCCATTCTAAATAAAGATTTGGCTGGACAAAGATAGTGGTGCATGCTGCCGGAACGTTGGTTTCTCTCTACCAATTGATATTTTTGACTCGAACTGAAGCATGGAGAGAAACACAAGTTTGAACTACGTTTTACATTTAGAGTCCAATCCACAATTTGCCGTAGTAGATAGAGAGCCGCAAAGGTTATAGCTGAAGCAGTGAACAATTCATTTCAATTATGGAATTGTAAAACAAGTTCTTTACTAGATGCTTGTGAAATTCTCAACATGCACTGCAGCTTATGCAAGCTTATGGAACAAGATTTTGAATAGAAACGTCTCCCAATTAAGCTCTGAAGAAAGATGGCCAACTTATCGAACATCTATGCAAAAAATAGAAGTGAATTAAAATTTACATTAAAAGCAGTTTTTCAGCCAGTCCTTATGCTGCCTACTTCTGCATAACAAAAGTTTTCTTTTGTGCTTCCTCTACTAATCACAAGAAACTTCTTTCATATACCTTGCGTTTATTTATTTATTTTCTCTAGTGTGAAAGATATGAATGAAAACCTGTCATATCTTTCAAACTGTTTTAATTATAAAAAGGTATCTTCTCATTTGGTATTTTTCAACATTACCATTTCTCAAAACCTCAAACGTCGTAGTTCCAAGTTTCAACGTAGTTGAAGGCAGGAAGGCCTTTGTACGTTACTCACATTAGCAGGCAAGCATTGATGGAGAAAGGTAACGATAGGAAAAATTAATGCGACAGTTCGTAGCAAGATTTCCTCTTCTCTGAAACTTTGTAGTTTCTACATTTACTTTGCTCGTAAGAACATATTTTACGCAGTTGAAATATAGACCGAACTGAACCACACAGGTCCCTCGTATTTCATATCTTTACACTTTCGTGGGAGCCTCAGAAATGCAATACTTTGTTACCAGTTGCAAATTAGCTGAATGATCGCGAAACAATTATAAGGATGTCGTGTCCACTCTATGAAGCTGAGACATGAAATAGAAGGCCTTCTTACCAGTATTACTAGTAATAACCTAACCTATATATTGGTGCCACTTCTTGACCACATCCCCGATGTCACACAAGGCGTGGTATTAAGGAGGGAAATTTAGTGAAAAAACATAGAAAAATTGGGCACAATTTAATAAAACTGGGCGAGATTTGTTGAAAATTTAAAAAAGTTCTGTAATAACGTTGGGCTGGCGTTTGTTCAATTGTTCCATAACTTTCTTCCACGTCTTCTTCTATGGTTGGCAGAACATATGTTGCAAAATCTTTGACCTTTTCAAGCCTTGGATAAGTTTTGCAAAAATCCGAGGTTTATCATGGAATGAGATATATACTGTCAAATGTAGCAAAGAAATGGTGAGAAACTGCTCCTCCTGGATGCGGTCCTCTCCTGTTCCAAGGTTTTTTGACCATCGCCAATCAAACAGAGTGTTTGCCAAGTTTCACTTACGTGGCTTAGTTGACTTCTGTATAAACATGAGATGGGTTACTACCCACAAGAAATAGCTACGTTGTCGTTGGTTTCATTCCAGTTACAAAGCAAATGTGCATTATCCCAAAGTAGCATTTCTTATTGATGATACCATTACTGGTGGTAACATTTTTGGGTTAATTGGCTATTAATTTTCTCTTAAAGATAGTTGATATTGTACAAAAGTTTTCAACTAGTTTCGTGGCGTACTTGGAAAACGCTCCGTAGCCAAGCAGCTAGTGAGCAATTGACCACTTGTACTGTATTCACAGACTGTTTCAACAACTATTTCAAAAAGGAAGCAAAACATTCTTTTCATTAGGTTCTGAAGATACGACTCAATTTCATTCATTGAAATGAAGTTATCGTCATACATAGATGTTGCTTGTGATGAACTATTTAATTGAACTTTTCTCTTCGGAGGCATTGGTGGCGCCAAAGAGTAGAAAAACGGTTCTCAAGTCTGTTTTGCTAAACTCAGTTCTTAGTTAAAACTCAGCTCCTCGCCGCTTTGTACAGCTGTGTAATTGCAACGGAAATGAAATTCCCAAAACAAGCAGTTTGTCCTCTCAGACAACTGGCAGTACATATTTTAGCATTCAACCCTTTTCATCTGTTGTGTGTCAAACTTTTGTCCATGGTGGTCCATGAAAAGATCGTGCAATTGAAATCTATCCTCTAGTTTTCACGACTAAACCTTTCAAAGACTGTTTTCTATGTGTTTGCAGAATTTCGTACCAACACCTTGCTGTTCAGCTTTCTTTTATTTCTCGCCGCGTTAACGACTGGTTCGAAGGATTTATAAATATGTTAACAACAACAACGTTCGAAAGGATAAAGCAAAACGACGAAAAAAGACAGATCACATGTGACAGAATTGAAGCAGCAATGCAAGAAAAAAATATAAATCCGCAAGGGGCAACAAACGTCAGGTCGACAAAAGTAGGCAATTGTCCGACAAGAGGATTGGCAGGGTTGCCGCTGATAAATACGAGGTCTAAGCAATAAATAACGAGAGTTTAAACAGCTAAATCGCAGCTAGCGCTAATAAAATTAATGCGGATTTTGCACCGTGCGCACTGCGCAGGAAAATAACCGTCCTGGTCTTCTGCGAGCGGATTCCAGAGGCACGACGCTAGAAATAACAAACAGCTTCGTGATGGGAGCACAAAGATGCAAAGTAACATGTAAGGGCTTCATTCGAGATTGTTGCGACAAATCACTCGAAGTTTTTGTTTTGCCGTAGTCGTGCCGATGCAAATTATGCTGCATAGAACCATTAAACAAAATTGCAATGCAGCATATTTTTAAGTGCTGGGGAAAATTTTCCGTTTGGTAAATGTTGTATATTTGTGTTTAAAATCACACGAAAAATGTGCAACAGGATAAGAACGTTTGCGAAAATTGTTTTTACCTGCAAACGAAAGTATTTCAAGAGGAAATAACGGTGTTTTAGTACTCTGCTTGGTAAGTTGCCAAACCTTTGCCAACTTCCGTTTTTCTCTACTACTGGAATGCGCATGATCAACCAAGCATAGCGTTTAGGCAAGAGCTGGAGTATAATTTTCAATCAACAGTTGACACTCGTTAGTTCAAAGAGGTGCCATTTGATTCTTCAGCGCAAGTTAGGAGAGATCCTTACATATTTTTGGGGGATCAGGTTCAAATACCGTTGCGCAACCACGCCCATGGTGCACGAACGTGTCTCATGCAGCAGAACACGGAAAACGTCAGTGAGGTAAACTGTGGTTGCACAACGTTGCCCTTGCTTGGTTATGACGCGTATTCGACTGGAAACTTCACATATTTTTACGTGCATTTGCTGCTCATTTCATTTCAGCCCTACTTTCTCCCAGGGTTAAATGGGTCGTTACGTGGTGTTGTGGGTAGAACAGATGTAGGTTGAGAATGTTTCGCTCTTGACAAAATGTATTTTGACCTCTCGAAATTCTCAACGAATCAATAGACCTAAAGTGCAGGGTGTTGCGATATAATTTTGCGTACGAAGGTAGCAAGTCGTTAATAACAGGTGAAGCGTGTAAGGATATTGACGTCAAAGCGACATTCAGGTGCGTTAACGCGGCTGTAAAAGAAAAATACCGCTATGCTGCTTGTGCGACAAGACGCAGTACTATGCTATAAAATTTCCAACACGCAGTAGTGCAAAACTAGAGTTGCAATTGCGACGGCGATTGAAGACTTCAGACCTGAAAGCGGTCACGTAAGCTGCGTAAACATTTAAGACGACAAGATCGCTGTTCTCGCGGTTGATGGTGGCTGCTTAAGCCGGCAGAGCCACAGGAACCGACAAACCGCGATAACACTGAAGTGTATACACAAGCAACTGAAAAAAAGTGCTCGGCTCCTTTTTTTCTTTAAGTGAACATCTTCGGAATCATTGCATGGTTTCTTGATCAGACGCAACGCCATTGACCCACCAAACAAGTGTTCGCAATATTTGGTATGCTGTATCTCCAAACAATATTTTTAAAAAAATTCGTTTGGGAAAATCAATACAGAATTCCCTTATAGAGAAAAGGCACTTTTTCCGGATCAACAGGGCGAGGCAGAAAGTGTGTGAATCTGTGGTTCTCGTTCGTGCGGCATCCATGCCTGGGGCGGCTCTTTCGTCCAAAAGATATCAGGCATGGTCGTGAGTTTGATCTATTCTTATGGCGCAGCGACGAGTATGTGTTGTACCAGTTTTCTTGCAGATGTTCTCGAAACACTGCTTCGTGCGTTATTACTTCCTGCAAACAAGAATGTTCAATAGCTAATGCTTTTTTCTTAAAACTTGTTCTTGTGGTTTCAGCAAAATTTCGACCTAAACCAAATTTAAATTAGGTGGGAAGAAACGGAGAAGCACATGCGCTAAAGCAACATTCAGCATACAAGTTTTGTACTAAATTGCTCAATGAATTCTAAATAATTTCGACAAAAAAGATGCTGGAGGCTTCACAACGGTGCAACAAGTCAAACAAGAAACGTCAAAACCAAATACGCAATTTCTATGCTCTGTGAAAAACAAAAGCAGCTGAAACGTTGCGTTGTATACCAGTAGCGTCTGAAATATTACATTTTATCGTTGCAGTTAAAAGAAAAATGATTTTGCATGTGCGCATTTCAGATAAGTGTCATATACCAATAAATTGATTCATGCAGTGTTTTAGCTTCGAGAGTTTTATTGTGATTTTGACTAATATGATTTTGGCTGAGAATCTTATCTGTGACATATTAAGGTGTCAAGAGTCCCACAAGAGCACTCGACCTGCGAGACGCTCCATTCGGTTCGCACACGCCTGCCCGACCAGGGTTTGGTCATTGTTGTCCGGCCTGTCGTCGTGGGAAAATCGTGGAGTAAGACTAGGGTGTTAACTGAGCAATGAGTTGAGCAAGTATTCAATTACAACTATCGGAGAAAAATCGTCGGTCTCCGCAAAATTTACCAGACAGTGATAAATGTTCAGTTGTCGCGGATGATATTTTCTGCTTATTTATAGCGGCAAGCCAAATCAAGTGGAAAGCTCATTTTTAAGCAAAAGCATGATGCACCAACAACCGTGCTTCAAAACCGAGCACAGAATGCTGCCATTGGATATTGTCTTTTAGCCTTTGAGCAGAAAAGAAAACTTTGAGAATTTGTCTACGTAACAGTGTCACTCTAAATGAACTTAAATTACCTTGCTCCAGACGTTACTACAACCGTCGAATGGCGCGTGTCATTGAAAATTTATCCTCGTGGATAAGCAACTGCGCCGACGGAGCACACGTGTGTTGCGCCGTAACTTGATACGCTTGGCAACGCAATAAGGATAGTAATTAGTGCTTTGATGCTGAAGTGTAACAGCGAACTGTGTTGAATGTGCGTTACTACAGTTTCTACATTCTTGATTACAGCGGATTGCCAAGCGAATTCAACGGGATCGATTCTTGCTTTGCTCATGATGCGATAAAAACCCCTAAGGTTTGGTTTACCAGTTTCTTTTCATTGTTCACAGACAAAGCTAAATTGTGCCTTTTGGAAATGTCAAATGGGTAATAATGTAAGGCGACTTTTATCTGTGATGACTTTTAAAATATGGGTTTCCATCACTAAATCCAACTCTGTATCAACTGCAAATATACTTACAGAACTGAACAATCTTCCTTTGCTGTCCATGGCGAGATACCTGCCGCTGACAACGCCCCGGATGCTCACTAGTCCAACGTCCATCGAAATGAATTCCAAAATTGCTGAAACAGTAAGTAAAACACCTGAAACATTGTAAATTACAGCGAAACCAGATATTCATGACGTTATTAGGTACAATGTTGCCGCGAATAACAACATTGTTTGAACGTCAAGAAACTCACTGACACAAAACAGTCTCTCGAAACGTAAACAAGCGTACAAGGGTTAGGAATGTTACACTGCTTCATTTGTTCTGGACTGGACGTTAGCTAATTCTGGACCTGCCTCTGTCGCGAACCAGTTCATCTTTCTCACGGTGTGGTGCAGGTCAAACCCCAGAAACTATCCACACGCGTTTCGTTGTCGATTGACAGAAACAATTGTTCATCTCGCAAAAAACACTGCTGTAACTCGCAGCTGCAATGGAGTTTTGTGCTCCCCTAAGCTCGACAAAACGTAAAACTGACAACCAATACGAAGATCTGGAGCGCGTAAACAGCATGACCGAAGCAGCGGTGGACCGACAAGCGAACGCGGCGTGAGCCTGCGCAGAAGGGGGAGCTTGGTCTTTAACGATCAACAATGTTGCCCGTCGCGATGCAAGGACCTGTAGCAGCACGGTTCGACGGTCGACGAGCGAAGACAATTGCTCGAGCGATTTTCATCACCGATAATTACCAGCAAGAACAAAAGAAAGCAACTTTGCGATTGGCGCATGCGAAAGACTTTCGCCGCTCAAACGCCACTAATCACCTGCAGTTAGCTGTTGCAATCGCCGCGCTCGGCAGCTGCGGAAAGTACGTTAACAGTTGCCAAAGTTACCCGATCACAAATAACAACTCGCCGCAGGGCGGTGTTGGTAATTTGTTGTCGTTAGCACCGCGTTTCTGAGCAAGGGCCGGCAATTTGCCAGTTAATATCGTCGTAATATGCGACACCCGAACGTCTCACCCGAAACTTTGAGCGACAGGTTCTCTCGCCATGAAAACTGAGTTAAATGGAAATGAAGACAGTGATCGACTTGAAACAAACCGTGCATTACAAAACTTCATGTCTGTCCTGCAACGTTTCAACCCGCTCTTTGGGTCAAGTAACATATTGCACTCAAGGGACAAGCACCCTTCTCAATCGACACATCTATCTTGCAACGTGCGACGCGCATATAGATCATCACAACCCGCGTTTATCGGCTTTCTCACGGCTTCCACTTCACTGAGCACACATGTGGCCCGATTTCCAAAGGCATGATTACTTTTTCAATATTTTTCACTTTGCTTCGCGTGACCTCCACGATGCGTGAGGACAGTGTCTAACAGCCTTATATCGTAAAAACTGTGAATACTTTGTCTACTTCGGCTCGGTGAAGAAAATTACTGCCATTGGAAGGCGGTCATTGACGTTAATATTGCTGAGGAATTTAGAGAAGCTATATTTGAAAATTCTATCTACGCAAGCTGTGGCGGAAACTTATCGCTACAAATTATATCAAACTCGAACCTAGAAGGTTTTTCTAAGATATTTTTTAACTAAAGGTCAACACCCAGAAACTTGGTGTTGCAGCTTTGAATTTCCTGCTGGAAACGCTGGGCTGCCACACATACCTGGTAATAACCTTTAAGAAACTGAAACGAGGTGTGCGCAAAGCTTTACAAAGGCATTTTAAAGCTACCCCGGTTGAAACATCGAGGTGTGCACTGTGACCCGTGAGTTGCATGTTGTTAAATTAAAATTGCACACGGCCTTTGCATTCCACGTTAACACGCACATTGAAAACAGACAAATGAACTGCAGAATCAGGACAGCCGGGTGAGCAGAAAACTGGCGTTGTATGGCCGATCAAAAAGCGCATTTCATCGCCGATCAATCGATCCACAATTTCTACTGACCCATTCAATCAAACCGAAACTTTTCTGCGACACTGTTCACGTTTAGCGGCGTTCTTAATGTATTTACATGTAAATAACCATTCCGTGTGACGCGCGCGACGACACTTACCATGTTGGTCGTGGTCCTGTCTCGTTCCAGACACGCGTCCGTTTTTCATGATTTGAATGTGAAAGCCAGTGCTGCAATACATCTGTCTCCTTCTCAGGACTCCTTCAAGCTGCGGAGCTCCAAGAGCTCTCCTTTTCGATCTCCTCTTCGTCGCCTCTTGGGTTATGGCGTGATTTGCAGGTGTAGCGTGTTCTGTTTCTAGAGGAGTGCCACTGCCTGTTAAAGGTCTTTCAGCTTGTAGTCTACTGTTGAGGTTACTGTCTGCGTTTGAATTGGTGCGGCTAGCAGTGGATTTTTGTTGAAAAGTCTGGGCGCCCTTCATACGATCTTCTATTCTGTCAAAATTTTCTTGAATGATCTTCCATCGCGAAGGGTCAGGTAATCGATCGTGAACTTGAGGCATCGTATCGTGAAGGATAGGTTGGGGCGTTTCGTCCGATTTGTGCATTGAAGCACCTCTTCTATTAAACTTCAATTTCTCGCTTGGTGCCACGGGCAAAGAACTGACTTCGTTAACAGGCTTTCTGGACATCGATCGTTCGATCGTTTCAGCGGGGTTACCGCCTTGCCTCGTGCCCGCAGCCGCTGATCTCTTGACTCGTGCTAAGATCGCGAGAAAAAGCGATCCTACTGTTCCTGCCCCCGTTTGCACAGACTGCTCCGCAATTGACTTCAGACTTGTATCTACTGAAGACATAACTTTTATTCGCTTTTCAGTTCCAAGATAAGCTCGTCTGGCTGTTAAATTTAACCAGCACCGATGGTACTGCGTTTACTCAGAATGACAAGTGACGCGTGCTCGTAGGCACCTTACAAGTGAAAAGCTCGTGCGTCGGAAAAAAGGCAATTTGTCAGATCCTTAGTCTGGCTTTAGGCTTTAAATGCTTGGCAATCAGTCGTACAAGTTCAAATGCGATTTTCGGCTGTCCAGGCTTTCAAATGCGGTGCGATTTCAGCGTCTATTCAGACCAGCTGTCAGATAGTTGGAAAAGCAGATGTACTTCATTCAGTAACGCACTACTACATAACAAGCATTTAACTTTCCTTAATTGCTGAGAATAAAAAAGAACAATTTTAGAGACATAAGACCATAGTTGTCTTGTAATGCGGACAGCTTTCACCTTCCTCGCACACATTCCTGGTGCTATAATCCAGTTCCCCTAGAGGATAATTTATCAACCTTACTTGATGCGAAGCTTCCTTGTTTTGGTATTTTTGCTCGACCTCGCGTGTGTTTCCACAACACTAAAATTTATTTGAATATATTCCACGCTGACACGATCGCGACAAAAATGCCCTCCCCGCTAACAAAACACATTCCTACTCTTCCTGCCAGGCACAATCGTTTGCTTCTAAGAAGTCTTTGAGCCGTAAACACATGAAGATAAAACTCAATTTGCGGTTCGCCAGGAGTTGTAAGCTGCCGCTGTGGTGATAGCATGATTGCCGAAGGCCGCTTAGACGCACTAAACGCTTGAGTTTTCAATCTGATTGTAAATATCATGATGGTTCACTAACTTACACACAACTTTCGCCCTCACGCGTCTTCAAAATGACCGCTCCTCAACAAATAAAGCGACCGGAAAAGAGCAGGTCGTACGTTGTTAGATGTATTACTAATCCATCAAAGTTTCACCGGTCTTCAAAGACATTTTGGCAGTTCTGTCGAAAGTGGGCGGCAAAATTTCCAACGTTCGATTTTACTTTGTTTCTGTTTACAAGTGACTTTTGCTCTACTATTGATTACCTGAAAAAGTAATCGAAGTACGTTTTTGAAAACAAAACTGTTCAAAGGCCAAAGATGTTTTTCTGTGCTACTTTGAAGCTAAAAGTGAACACTGCAATATTGACACGGTACCACCTGTTCCATCTCTCACCTTCTAATCTAGGTGCGGTGGTCGATTTCATTAGCGACGACACCACTTTGTTTTGCCGACGAACCTGCGAACTGCCCGCATCATGATCGACTGCCTGAATAGCCTAATAGATCGAAATGGACACCTTTACGTTGAACATACTTTTCAAGGTAGCCACCAGCTCACGCGTTTTTTCTGAAGATTTTCTACAGCGCGTGGCGAAGCAGACGAGAGAAAACCGTGCCGGGGTAACGACACTCTTTTTCGTCGCGTCTGCGATGCCATTGTTGCAGAGATTAGTCCGATCGCCAATTCGTTTGTGTATCGCTTCTCGTTCGCAATCGCGTTCCTGCTGAGAGTTGCTAAACCTAAGAAAATCTCTTTAGTCATAAATAACGTTTGCAACGGCTTTTGAGCCATCTTGAAATGATTACCAGTATCAAATAAATTTGTTTTTGCACATGTAGAACCAAAGCACAGGTTATATTTGTGATGGACAGGAGTGATTTTCAAAAAAATCTAATCTTTCCCACAAAACTCATCGAAAAAAAGCAATGATAACGTTTTTGATCCGTGCCATATCTTCTGTATCAAAATTTTTAAAGATATGATCTAATTTCAAGCGTAAGATCAAACCTGTTCAACGAAAATCGCATTTTTTCAACCACTTTGCTGATCAACATCGTTGGTCAGAGATCACCACTTAAACCTTTCTTAGAAACACGTCAAGAGACTACATTCACAAAGGACTATTCACAGACGATCACCTTCTTGTGAACAGAATCGTCTGTTGTTTCGCCTGCAAGACGAAAACAACAGTTTCATCAACTTTGTCCATCGAGCATTGCTACTGCACTGTTCCTTGCTGCAGAGCGATGTGATACAAAACATTTTGCGAGCCAAATATATACATGGGCTTTCGGAAAGAAATGAGCAATGTTTTCTCGGACATAAACTACGTATATAAGAGAAAAAATCGTCTCGGGGATCTTCGCATACTTTCGTGACTCCTCGTAGTTAAGGTCTGCTGAGTGTAATGAATCATCAACCACCACAGGGTGGTTTGCACGCTATTTTTTCATTTCGGTTTTTGCTCTCAAGCTTCGTTGCACATACTCGCTCATTTGAATGAAAAATTAGTTGGTTGCGTTCAGGGAAATGTGGGAGTTAAATTCGCTTTCTGATGCACTTGCACGGTGCTTGTACGCATTAATTGTACTATAGTAGGGATCTGCAACCTGTCGCTATGTGCCGACTTAAAATTTCAAATCATTCAGTATGCTAAAAACATACGCATTTTTATACAAATCAAGGCCAATATACCCTTTTGTGTGAATCACAACATAACTAATGGATATGTAAATCTTGGAGCTTCTGCGTGCCACTGGCCATTGCTTCATACGATGCCGAACCCTGCATCCACTAGCGATGACGCCAAAGTGCAAAATTATTTAACGCAGAAAATTCAAAACATGCCAAAAACCACACGCGGATAAAAAGTTGTCCGAATTTTAGCGTGAGTCTCCTTTTTTCACTGGTCACTTACTAATAATCCGGGGACAAAGCAAATACTCGTTTCGTGTTCCGGAACGCAGTGTTTCTAATCGCTGCTGACGCAGAGAAAGTAAAAGCGTTTCGAAAGAGGACCACAGGTGGTCGACGTAAATGGGACATGGCGAGCACGCACATTACGTCCGGCATCCTTTCACTTGCTTTTCAATATTTGCACGACTTCTAGAAGTTGTCGTATATTTACTGCACGATGTACGCAAAAGTGTGAGCGAGATTAAGCCTTTAATTCTGGAATGTTACTGCCGTTGCGAACACAGTGAAAAACTTATCAAAGCTTTTTAGTCGTCGTCTACTACGAAAACTATGCAAACTCGTGACTCACTGTGACATGGGAAAACAGTTTTAATGTCGCTTAGGTTACCAGACGATAACACTCCAATCGCAAAGAGCTTTCCACGTCGAGTTCAGCACCACATGGTATGCTCCATTGAATTAGATTTTGATGGACAACTCCCTTCGTAACGCAATATCTGATTTGCGTTACTTCTCGTTAAAAGTGTGTTACAATGAGGGCGTCGGTCCAGAAATTTAAATTGAATGAGGCGGTTGCTTTCATTCCATGTTCTTGGCAAAACTCAACCTTTCAATTGATACAACCGTTAGAAAAGTCTGTTAGATTTTCTTTACGCAACAGGTTTCTTGATTCAGCGGCTCACTGCGTAGACACAAGTCAAACAACGTGTGTGGAGTTGGGGAATTGTGATGCTCTTTGGCGAAGAGTCCTGCAAAAGGAAACAGGTACCGACTTTGTAAATAAAAAAAAAACTAAATCCAAGTTGCATTATTTACTTCCTACCCACGAAAACATTAACTGTTCAGATCGACACTGCGTAATTCTCAGAAAATGAGCTTGTTGCGACTGCTCGCATGCCACAAACGATCGCTTCAAGGGCAGTGTAGCGTACGCCTTGAGTCACTAACCTTGTTCAACTGAAATTCAGGGATTCAGCAAGGACGATTGTTTATCCACATCAAAGTAAGGCTGTGAGGAAGGCTTTAGTTCTTGGTATGAAAACAACTTAGTTACCGTGCGTTGTAGTAAACACGAAAATTTGTGTTAAATATCTGAAACAAGAAATGACATCTGTAGACTTATTTTGAGGTGTGACAGTTGGCAGTGTATGCTGCCGGCACAAGCAGTGGCGTTGCCAGACCAAAATTTTGGGAGGGGCCAAATATTTTGACTTTAAACGAACAACAGTATTTGGTTTGGGAATGCCTCTTGATGTACAAAACGACAAGACATGCTAGAAAGTTGGGGGTATGGCCCCTTTTTCCCCCTGGCTACGCCTATAGTCACAAATGAAGACAAACCATTGAAACATCGTTGTAGACTGTGAGACAGCAAACTAAAACTTGCAAACTAACAATCAAATATAATAAACGCTTTCGTAAACATCCTGACACGGTTTGATTACACTATTGGAGCGATGTATTTAATACTTTTAGTAATAACATAATTTTAGAATCATTCGGGAACTGTAGTTATCAATAGCCTACGTTCGATTCTTCCAAGTTTTAGAGCTAAGTTTAGTCAAAAGTCCGTTCCTTGTTGTACCCTCACACAAATTATGTTTTATTTATCACTCCTCACTTGAAAACTTATCATTTATGTAATGGATATTTGAAATCAGTCATGGTATAAATTTCTAGGTTCAATGTTTTTCATGCAATGTGTTCTGCAAAGATTTCTCATATATATTTTGTTTTTCCTTGTGGCGTGTTGTTACGCGAAACAGTTATTAAGGTCAGAAAATATTGGATTATCAATTTATTACTATTTACAGTTTTTCACGAATACGATCATATGTAGACGGGAAAGAATGTAACGTTCAAACCAGGCATAATAGTTATTTGATGACACGTCTACCTCTTACTAAACTGCGTCTGATGCACTGTTACCAGAAACAGTTTGCACGCTCCCCTTGTTAACAAGATCGAGTTTTACTTCTGTCCATCACGTGCATGTGTCGAAATGACAGACTTACAAATGCTGTCCTCACGTCATCGTAAAAGCGTAATTAAACAGGGCAAAGATCAAACCGAAAGATTAAAGCACAATCGCATCTGCTAAGCACGTCGGCTTTGTCATTTGGTGTAACGGCGCGTGAAAGATCTCATCGAGTAAAAGTTGACACATTCATCGATTGTTCCACCAGCGCAGCGGCACAAATGTTGAAACTAATCTACGGAATATAACTCAGCGGGGAGTGAACGGTGATTGGGGTCAAAGCACGACTTGCTAGTTACGTATCACTGAAAACAGTGCAAAAATTGTAATGTTAACTCTGTTCATGTAAAATTCTGGTCCGGAAAAAGTGCACACTTTTCATTCACGCATAAATTTTATCGTTTTCTTTACGGTTGAATGCATGGTGGCATCCTCGTCGAAAAGTTTGTCCAAATCTGAATAACACTTTTACCAATATGACGATGGTATGCAAACGACATGACAAAACAGAAAATGCAGCACACATTTTTCGCATTTCCACACATACCAAGTTCCTTATATTGCAAACTAGGTCCAATTCAAAGTCAGGGTTGACACTGGATTTTACTGGATAATTGTCTGATTGGAATCAAAAAGTTTGGAACTATAAACGAGGAAAATAATTTACGATAGTACCAAACCAGACGGTGGCAAACCAGGCAACTGCAACCATAAGTGTCACCAGCTTTTTGTTGATGGAGGCCGCGCAAACAAACAACTAAGGCCATATTCACCGTTCGCTAAAACAGCGTTTCAACCATTTCAATTGTCGGGCACCAACCCAAACAAGGGTCTTGGAACCCACCACCCTATTGCCAACGATCCTGATTGCCATGTTGGGTTTATCCGCCAAACGCGTTATGTTCACTCCGCGCAATTCCGATATTTTTCCGCCCTGACTTAAAGTTATTTTAAACCAGCTATGTCCAATCCAAATGGCTTACTGAGCCAAAAATTATGTCACTATCTTAACCAGGGTCGCACATTGAATAAGATATTATTGAGGTCCGCAAATTGAATGGCTTACTTTGAACTTAGCAAATTAAATTTAGCTAAAGCTAATGTCCTGGAAGCGTTCGAATCCTAACTGCAATGGTAACAGACGTGATGAAGTGGCACTGACGACCACCTGCAATAAAAATGTCAAATTCACGATTATCAAAGTAAGGACAAGTTGTCATGTAGGATACTTTTACCACAGCGAAAACCTAAACTGGGCTGCACAAAACCTTCGACTGGGTCGCGAGTTGGACATAACTGTTTCAAACATTGATAAATTCAGCTTCCTGTTCTACAATCAGCATGCAGTGAACTGATGACCTGTCGTCGTCGCGTTTTAATGTTGGACGTTGTTGCATCTCCGACATATATTGATTTTAACGGGCTATGAACTTGCCAAATTAAAGATGAACAATATTTCAGAACTTTCTGTGTGACTGTACGAAACTAAGTGCATTTTATGCTTGAACATAAGTCAATAAAATTTTTTCACCTGCCTATGTCCTGACCGTTTGCTAAGTTAGTGTGATTTTCATATATATTTTGTTTTACAGCTCACAGGTTCAACTCAAGCACATGCAATTATTACTTCTAGTAATCTTTAGGCTGTAGTCATGTAGTCATCAGACATCAAGAGGCAGTGCAACACAGGACGAACTGCCACTAACTGGTACTGAGTGAGACTGAACTTTGACATAGTCCGCTAAAAATTTGTTTCTGTTTCTACAGTAGCTATTCATCTCCGCTTGGGCAGATTTTCTGGCTTTTGTGTACGTTATGATCACAGTTGGATTGCTACCTATAGATCAACAGCATTGACCCAGGAAGTTGGAGAATGGCGATCAAGGGCTGCTTTCACGGCGGTGGGGCGAAATTTCTGCAAGCTCGTATCAAACCTATTCAGCAGCTATAACCGTGGGTGGCTTTTTCAAAATATCCGTTGATTAAGCGCTAAACATTAAATCTAGCGCGTTTGTACAGTAGAAGCCAGACGATTGGGCATAACTGCCGTGAATGGAGTAATAGTGCGAACATGCTAACCAATAGAACCGGGACTATATCTTCTGCATGCTATACTATTTAATAATCCTGCTATGAACAAAGAAAACCCGTCAACAATATTTCAAACGCTGTTCATTTTTTCAAGTCAATTTGCAAACCATCGCCAATCCTCTCCCGCACTGCATGTCAACAGCTGTCTTAAACAAGACCGAAAAAGATATTGCCATATTTTTGAGTAACTTCCCGAAGTCAGTAATATAGCCTACGTAAGGTTGAAATTAAAATTCCGCAAAGGAAGTACGTGCAAGAAACTTTTATCCGATGCTAAGAAGTGATTCAAACCTTTTATGAAAAAACAAAAGAAGTCCGCTCGGCGTTGACGTTCAAAGTCTTAACTCAGAAAAAGTCTCACTTAGTGGTGCCAGATATTCACCTTTATTAGGCTATTTGACTATAGTGACAAATTTTCTGCTTTTACATAGGCCGCGACCACACATTATTTTAGCAGGCAGGTAGAATGTCTGGAGTTTAACTGAATATTTCGGCGTGTTGGATGTTGTTTAAATAACGATAACCGTTCACTGACGGAACAAAGGATTCCAAAACCAAGTTTTTGTAACTAGTGTGCACTGTTAAACTGCCGTTGAACCACATCCCGGTATTATGCGCTAGTTTGTCATTAGTGATGACTAACATGAGTTGGCACAACGTGCCAAACTATTCTTGCACAAAGTGATGAAACAAAAACTAACATGATACTACGACTCGTTATGCATATTTTTTCAACCCGCAGTTAACCACTTACGCAAGCAGTGCGCATCGCAACTTCACAACTTTATTATTAAAACTGAGGGTGTAGACAACAGGAAGTTAGAAGCTTGTAGGTCTGACTTGAGAAAATACATAAAAAAAACAGATCGGTGGCAAGAGCAAATTAGTGTTGAGTCTTCCACTGAAGAAATTCCAGGCGGTGAAAACAACGCCACATTTTTTCCGCATAACTGTATTCCAGATAACAAAAATGGTCCTGACTCTCACTAGAAACACAAAGCAATCCAAGACAGCGTGAAGAAATATCATTTCAATGTGGACATCGACATACCGTCCTCACTGCGTGTAGATGGTGAAAAGGTTGTCGTCGGGGAACAGCAACACATAAATGCCACTGGTCAAAAGTGATGACACGTTTCGAGACTGGAAGGGTTTAAAAAATTGGTTGCTTTCCTAACGTTACGAAAGGAAAGTGATGGTTTATGAGTTGGATTTTAGTTGAGCACAATCTTTGTTCACGGTTGATTGTCTTTAATTGAAAGTGTTGGTCACTGAAGCATGGAAAACTATGATGACCGTTATTAGTTGTCCGGGAATGCGAAAGAACCTTCATATACGTACGTCTCACTTGAATTCTGGTGCACTGCAAATGATAGGGCATTTTGGCTTCAAAAAGCGAATGCTTTGTGAGAATGATTTGTTAGATTTCATCAGCAAGCAGCAGAATATCATTGAAAGTTTGCTCAAAAAGTGAAATCCTTAACCCCTTACTGCCAACGTCTATAACGGGTGCAACAGTTCATGACAGTGTTCTTGAAAAAGGCATTCTTGATCGGTTCTTCTCATAGCAAACATTTAACTGGATATGTGAGGAGACAACTGTAAAAGTACGTGTTAACCCGCTAACTCAGGGTTTCTTAAAGCGGTGCCTCAATACCCCCAGGGGCTATTCAAATTAGACGCTGGGGGTATTTAACAGTGTTGGGAAGTAAAGTTAAAAACCGGACTCAAGTTCTCATTCTCTAAGAAGTTGGACTTCCTTCCATCCAGATCATATGTGTAGAAGCAGGCAAATTTTTGGAGGTGCGAAAGTTTTTGCCCGAATTTTCCCAAACTTGCCCGAAAAGTTTTTATGTAACTTTTGGCTACAAAATTTTCTACCACAAAAATCATGAAGACTTTTTTTGGTATGAACTCCAAAAAAGGTCTTCATGTGCTTTTCTGCAAACATTGGGCTCCATTTTTTTAAAGCAAACAACGTTTGGCGCCATTTTTGCCCAGATTTTCAAGGATTTTGCCCGGATTTTCGAAAAATGAGAATGTTTGGGGGTGCGCTTGCACCACCTGCACCTCCGCTTCCTACACCACTGATCCAGATTGACTTTGATTTGACACCCGTTGACTTTGCTAGCAAACGTTTTTGAAAAAGGGGTATTGAGATTGACGAAAATTTGACTTAAGGTATTGAGGCGTTAAAACTTCAAGGACCACTGCGCTAAGTGGACAGTTGGTTGAACACGCGCCACCCAAAGCTGATAGATCGGTTCCATTTTTGGTCGGGTCATAACGAAGACTTAAAAAACGATATTTGCGTCCTGACCAGCCTCGTGCTCGGTATTAATGCTTGAGTGCATCATAATATAACAGGTCTGCAAACGGTACGATTTCCAGAAAATGATCAGAAGAACTTGTGTACTTGTTAAAGTTGTACCTATGAAGGTGTCAAAAAGCTACACCAAATCATTGGGGTTGTCGAAAAATTTTGGGGGGCCAAAATGTTTGACTTTAGACGAGCAACAATATTTTGTTTGGGACACCACTTCTCAAAGCGCAAAATGACTAGACATGCTAAAAATTTGGGGAGTCATGCCCCGCGGCCTTTCCCCCCGGCTACACCTATGCACCAAATACACTGCTTCCCGAAGCCAGCTTGGTTTTCAGAGCGCCACTGAGTAGTAAGTAACCTAAATGTGAATGCCTAATGTTTGCGAAGTATGCCATAAATTAATTTGTGATGTCTGGTAACATGCCATATGCGGTGTCAAACAAAGAATAACCATGGTAATAATTCCAAAACTTAGAAGCACTCGACCGGAATCCTCAAATAGCCTACTATAGTCGTTGAAAAAACGAAAAATTATTGAAAAATATAGTTAATTCTTTCTCTGCAGTTCTCTCAATTATGCCTTACCTTATGTGTTCATACAATGCCTTATAATTCCACATATTCTTGAAATAATCAAAGAAGACCACTATTGTGGTATCAGTCACGAACATTGACCGTGTTGCTCTGTTGACGAGTTTACCAGGTTGCATATCAAAAGAATACATTTTGGAACATGTGCAGATATCCAACGTGAACCATATTGTGGTTTTACCATGTAGACCAGGGGTCGGCAACCTTTCCCTAGTTGCAGTTCAAAAACAAAGTCTGCAAGGTATGACGGGCCGTACTAATTTTCCACCAACAATTCCGTTCCATTTGCTGTTTATGATGTTGTTAAAACTTGGCCACACACCGGACGGGTCGTGCCAAGACCTTAAAAATTGGAACTTGCTTCAGTCTGGCCAATCGCTCGGCATAATGACTGTAGCAGGGAAATTCTCCAATGTGGATGCAATCTTCGTCGGAGTCCGGTCGTGTTGCCTACTGCCTTCCCATCGGAATAACCTCGTCGAAGACCAAGTGTGTGCGGTTGAGAAATGGGCGATCTCTTCAACACCCTAAACAAATCTTTGCCCGGGCGATCGTCGATACCACTGGAAGAACAATTCTTGTGTTGCGCAGTTACACTGTCTGTACTTGCAATTGTGTTGAAAAGAACTT